>JACDJB010002188.1_pt1 | contig 14550 bp, 7 predicted proteins | sample 7454121 | NCBI WGS metagenome assembly JACDJB01 (sample SAMN14253290, study PRJNA609438) | sludge metagenome | isolation source: sludge after 25d culture with pyrite | collected 2018-12-20 | reverse complement strand
GGAGGCGAATTATGCGCTTGACATTATTTTTAATGGTTGGCTTCCTCGTTACAGCGAGCGCCGCCAGCAGCTACTCGCAGACAACCCGTTTGAGTGTAAGCATCAAAGACGGGACAGTCTTAGAACTGATGAAGTTTGTAGAGAAAAACAGCGAGTATGTTTTCCTCTACAGAGACGAAGTTTTGAACATGGAAAAGAAGATTACAGTTGAAATGGAGAATGCCACCATCCAGCAGATTCTGGATGCAGGTTTAGCCGGGCAGGATGTCGGTTATGATGTTTATGACCGGCAGATTGTAATTCACAAAACCGAAAAACTTCGGATACCTGCCAGAACTATCCAGCAACAACAAACAGTAACCGGCGTGGTCACCGACCAGCAGGGGCTTCCCCTGCCCGGAGTTTCAATTGTTGTAAAAGGCACAACTACCGGCACAGTAACCAACACTGATGGAAACTTCACCCTGACATTACCACAGGGCGCCGAAACGCTCCAGTTTTCATTTGTGGGGATGCGGACGCAGGAAATTCCGATTGAAGGAAGGACGACATTTATGGTAGTGATGGAGGAAGAGACGATTGGGATTGATGAAGTTGTCGCTGTCGGCTATGGCACAGTCAGAAAGAGAGATTTAACAGGATCTGTATCTTCCGTTAGAACAGATGATATCCCTTTAGCGTCAGTTCCATCCATTGCTCACTCATTGCAAGGAAAGGCTGCAGGTTTGATAGTGATGCAAAACAGTGCACAGCCTGGAGGCGGTTTGGATATTATCATACGTGGACAAAGCTCTGTTAATGCGAGTAATGCCCCATTGTACGTAGTTGATGGATTTCCTATATTGCAAATGGATCAACCAGGTGCTACAGCTATAGATAGTCGACTGGCAACTGGAACACAAGGACCTTTAAACTTCCTAAACCCCTCAGATATATCCTCAATTGAAGTATTGAAGGATGCTTCGGCAACAGCCATTTATGGCTCGCGAGCTGCAAACGGCGTAGTTTTGATAACTACAAAGAGAGGTAGAACAAGTAAACCAGAGATCGACTTTTCCGGAACTTTCGGTGTTCAGACATACCTTGATGAATGGGATACATTTATCGACTTGGGAGAATGGATGACCGAAGTTAATAATGTTGCATATGAGTCATGGTTAGGGGGCCGTGGGGTATATCCATACGGTGGCGATCCATTTGGAAATGAAAGGGTGACTGTGGAGCAAGCTCATGCTGAAACTCAAGGGACACTTGATCAGTGGGAAAATGAATATGACGAAACCGGTGCCATCATACGGGGGTCTCAACCTTTCGGTACCGCTCAGATTGCTGAAAATATGGGCAGAAAAGGAAGCGACTGGGTCAGTAAATTAACACAAACCGGAACTGTTCAACAATATAATTTAAGTATTCGGGGTGGAACTCCAATAACCAGATACATGACGTCGTTAAGCTATTTCGATCACGAAGGAATAGTCAAAAACTCCAGATTGAGGCGCTATACAGGACGGTTTAATTTTGACCAGGAATTCGGAAGTAGAATTAAAGCGCAAATGAATATTCTTGCGTCAAATACAAATAACGACAATATAACACACGGAGACACACAGTATGAAAATTCAAGTTTAATCCGTTCGGCTATAGAATTTAATCCTATGGTTCCATACAGAAATCCGGACGGTACTTACCCGGTTAATCAAATTGTTGGCAACCGTCCTAATCCATTATCATTACTCCATGTTACTGATAATGCCATAACGAACAGATTGTTGGCAAACGCTTCAGTGACAGTAGAGCCGATTTATAATCTCTTTTTAAAGTACTCTATTGGAATGGACATGTCGTATTCAACACGAGGCAACTACTTTCCAAAAGAAACATTATATGGAGCTGCAAAAGGTGGAGAAGGACGTCTTTGGAATAGGTTTAGTCGACATACTTCAAACGAATTTACAGCTACTTACAATTTAGATATTAATTCGATTCACCGTTTGACACTTCTTGGCGGATACATTTATGAAAAAACGACAGGAAATACCTCAGATTTGTTAAATCATGACTTTATCACTGACAATTTTTTGTGGAATAATCTGGGTGCAGGAGTTGGTAACATGGAGCTTGGGTCAAATGCTTCAGAGAATATGATGGCTTCGTTTTTAGGCAGATTAAACTACACCTTGTTAGACAAATATTTGCTGACCGTGACATTACGTAGGGATGGTTCAAGTGCATTTGCTGCCAATCAAAAATGGGGATTGTTTCCTTCATTTGCTGTCGGATGGAACTTTGCTGACGAGCATTTCATGGATTTCTCGAACAACTGGCTCGATTTGGCCAAATTGCGTTATAGCTGGGGATCAACAGGGAACGCAGATATAGGGGGCCGTCATAATGCGACATATAGTACATTGTATGGGTGGACAAAGCCGAGTTCTGGTTCGTATACTGGGGTCATACCTGGTAGAGTCGCAAACCCGGATTTGAAGTGGGAAACCACAACAGAGTCGAATATTGGATTAGATTTACAACTCGATGTATGGAATGGAATAACGGTAGCATTTGAACATTATACAAGAAAAATTGAGGACCTGTTGCAACGAAGAAGTATTGCATCCTATCAATATCTGAGTTCAGTGTGGGCAAACGTAGGTGCCACGCAAAGCCAGGGATACGAACTTACGGTGAATACCAGGAATGTACTGCGCAAAGATTTTACCTGGAGTGCCGATTTCACCTTTACTAAATATGAGGACAAATGGTTGGAACGCGACGACCAGTGGACACCTAATATATGGGAAAAGGAACAGGACTTAATCAGACCTATATATTCAATACACGCACTTGGAATTTTACAAAAAGGCGATCCAATCCCTTCGCATCACTTAACCCCTCAGTATGGCGGCACAGGTCTTTCAACTTTAAGACCAGGAGGATTAATTCTTGACGATGTTAACGGGAGATTGTTAGATGAAGATGGAAATCCCATGGTTGATGAAAGAGGGAAAGTTATTCTTTCAGGGGAACCTGATGGAATTATTGACGACGCTGACAGACAATTTATTGGTACCAGTGAACCCGGTTTTATCATAGGGTTAGGCAATAAATTGACATATAAAGCTTTTGATTTTAATATATATATGTATGGAATGTTCGACCGAATAATGCAAGATCCAACATTTTTAGCATGGGGATTAAGTGGAGGTAATATGGTTAGTCAACACGTTAATGCCTTACGCACTGTAAAAAACCGCTGGATGGACGAAACAATTTTTCCAGGCAGACATGAATCTACTACGCATGCAAGGTCTGGAACTGCCGACTGGTATTACCAAGATGCATGGTTCATCCGTGCGCAAAGCATATCCCTGGGATATACGCTTCCAAGAACTACGAGAATGTCGAACGTTTTAGAATCTGCCAGAATTTATGTTGATGTCCAAAATGCGTTTGTTATTACGCCTTACACGGGCATGGATCCTGAAACAGACAGGTTTTCTGCAGCCTATCCTAATGCGAGAACTTTTACGCTTGGAGTAAATCTGAAATTTTAATATAAATAAAGAATTAAAAATATTATGAAAAAGATAATAAAAGTTATAATTATAGGCTTCTTAATCATCAGTGTGCCGGGGTGCCATGGAGATTTGGAACCTCTTGAATACGGAACTCTGAACCCAAGTATTTTCCCAAAAACTTATTCCGATTTTGAAGCATTAATGTTTGGTTGCTATGATCCTTTGAAGACTAATTACGGACGAGGTATTAACGACCGTGAAAGGGGTATTTTGATGAATGAAATCATGATGACGGGTGAAGCTTGGGGCCGATACGGGTATTGGCAACAAAATACCAGGGGAACGTTCGATACTGAAGGATCAGACAGTTGGAGACTGAACTGGTATTATACTAATTTTGCTGGAAAAGTCAGCCATATGACGGAAGTATTAGATATGATGGAAAACAGTGATGTGTTGACTGATGATGAGAAAAAAATTCTAATGGCAGAAGTACGACTTGCCAGAGGATACCTGGCATATCTACTGTTCGACTTTTATGGTCCTATTCAGCTGCCAGATCTTGATATAATCAAAAGTCCTTTGGAAATAATCCCAGTACCCAGGGCAACAAATGATGAAATGGTAGATTTAATCGAAGGCGATTTATTGTATGCCGCTCAATATTTACCCCATCCTCATAGGGAGAAAACTGTTGGCTCGAAAACTCTTCCACCTGCTGATTATGGTCGGTTTAGCGAGGGATTAGCAAAAATGTTGCTTATACGTTTGTATTTACATCAAACACCAGAGCATTTTGCGGGTGCCGCAAACTGGCCCAAAGTGGAAAGTCTTTGCCGTGACTTGATGGGGCCTGATTACGAGTATGAACTTCATCCATCTTACCCTCAAATGTTCGATCCTGCATTTACAGGACCAAATATCAAAGAATATATCTTTACTATTAGGTGTGAAACAAACTCAGCCAATACAAATTCATGGCAATATATGACCGCACCGTCAGAGTGGAAACACCCCGCTAAAATGACAGGCTACAGTGTGTTTGGGACAACCTGGTTATTGTACGATCACTATCATGAAAATGATACTCGCACAACTTATATGATGACTGAATATGAAACAAACGATGGAACAATTCGTAATCGTGCGGCTCCTCTCGGTGGACCTAACATATTTAGAGAAGGACCAGTAGCGCTTAAATCCCCTGTATGGGAAACGCCTTCAAGTTTTGATCACGACGCCCCACAGTATCGCTATGCCGATGTATTGCTGACACTTGCTGAAGCTATTTATATGCAAAATGGGGTTACTCAGGAAGCATTAGATTTAGTTAATCAAGTATTAGCACGGGCGGAAGTTCCCGACACCGAGTTTTGGACTATGGGTAACTATGGTAAAACTATCCCCATAACCGAGAGAAAGTCTGGTGCAGCATATGTTGAGCCAATCGTTAATACTGATTTTCTCGACGCGCTGATGAAGGAGCGCTGGAAGGAAATGTGGTGTGAAAATGGTCAACATCGCGCTGATCTTATTCGCCACAACAAGCTGACTGAACGTATGGAGTATGTGCTAAGAGCGCATAATACTTCAGATGAAAATATAGAAAATTATAAACGAGACAGTTGGTTCCGCGGTGGAGGTGAACTACCAAGAATCCATGTATATCCTCTGCCACGTTCGGTTATCATGCAAGGTGAAGGTTTAGTCATTCAAAATCCTGGATATAGTTTTTAAATGCACGCTACATGCATTATCAAAAAATTAAATGCTTTATCCCGGTCCTTGTGACCGGGATAATTAGCAATCAATACTATGGTTGCAAATATTATTACAAAGTTTTTCTCAAGTTAATTTTAATTTAATTGGATCATGAAAGCTGCATATAGAGAAATTAGTGTACCATTTGTATTATTAATTATGTTATGTATAAACTGTAAAGTTATTTCAAATGATAAATCTGGAAATGATAGTATAATAAAGGTAACTTATATGGAATCTGATTCCATAATTTTTAATCCTGAAAGAGGCTTTTACTCACACGCAAATCCATTTACCCTCGAGAATCTTAATAAACTAGTTGAGAGAGGTATTAGCATAGTAATGAGTAGTTATACTATACCTGATTATCGGGACAAATTACTTTCACAAGAAATTCTTGATAGTGTGGAAAATAATTTGAAACTTGTGCGGGAAGCAGGCCTTAAAGCCTTTGTCCAGTTTCGTTACACAACTAACGTAAACCAAAGACCCTGGGATGCGCCGGAGGAATGGACCCTCAGGCACATCGAACAGTTAAAGCCTATATTCCAGGAATATTCAGATGTTATATACGTTTTAAAGGCCGGTTTTATTGGTGTTTGGGGTGAATGGTATTATACAGATAACTATAATTACATACCAAATAAAGATGAATATGGTCCTCGCAGACGCGTGTTGGATGCCCTCCTGGATGCTTTACCTAAAAGTCGTATGATTGCCGTAAGAACCCCTGCCGCAAAATTATATTCTTTTGGCATTGAAGTTTCTGACACTGTGACTTATCAAACAGCCTATAATGGAACAGATTTATCACGAATAGCCTTTCATAATGACTGTTTTTTAGCTGATGATGATGATACAGGGACATTTGGAGGGAATCAGGACTTTAGACGTTATTGGGCTGCTGAAACGAAATACTTGGCAATGGGGGGTGAAACATGCAAATTATCCAGTTATTCCCAATGCCCAAATGCACTTGAACAAATGGCGAGGTATCATTGGTCTTTTTTAAATGAAAATTACAATAGACAAGTTATTTCTGATTGGGAAAAAACAGGGTGTTTGGATGAGATCAAAAAAAGGCTTGGCTACCGTTTCGTATTAACCGATGGAGAGTTTCCCAAACAAGCATTTATGGGTGATGAATTTTTGATGAAGTTAAGCTTGAAAAATGTAGGTTTTGCTGCTCCCTTTAATCCGAGGAATGTTGAGGTTATTTTTGTTTCAAAAGAGACAAAAGAAGAATATAAAATTAAATTAAGTGACGATCCCCGTTTTTGGTTTCCAAAAGAGAATATCAATTTGTCTGCTTCATTCGGTATTCCGGATGATATGAGAGCCGGAGACTATGATGTATTTCTTCATCTTTCTGATCCAGAGCCGAATCTTTATGGAAAAAAAAGATTCAGTATTAGATTAGCAAATAAAGATGTTTGGGATTATGACAAAGGATATAATAAGATATACTCGGTGTATGTAAATAAACCAGGTTTGAAGAGTCATTTTGATGGTATTTTTTTGAAAAAAACCAATTAAATAGATTGTTTAATAATTCATCGAAATTTCTGATATTGATGTAAATAACACTATTGTTGAAAAACAATAAATTATGGGTATCAAAAGAATGATAAAAATCTTATACGCAGGTTTAATTCTATTCGTATTAAGCATAATGGCCTGCAACCGCTCTTCAAATAGCACCCGCGGTTCATCTATAGCTATAGATTACGGTACAGAGCTTCCAATTACAGTACTTAAAACCGTTTCTGGCAGCAGGGGCGTCATTGTTTCGGGAAACCCTGATGCAACTGTTGCTGGTATCAGAATTCTGGAGCAAGGCGGAAATGCTGCCGATGCAAGTGCTGCTACTCTAATGGCTTTGTCAGTAACAACAGTAGGCGCATTTTGCGTCGGAGGAGAAGTCCCTATTTTGGTTTACAGTGCCGACAAGAATAATGTAAAACTTCTGGAGGGGCAGGGGGCAGCCCCTCTTAATCCCAAAGCCACTGAGTGGTACCTGCAACACGGGATTCCGGGTGGTGACATTAAGTCAGCAGCTGTACCAGCCACCATTGATGCGGTAATTACCTTATTAAAAATTTACGGAACCAAAAGTTTTGAAGAGATAGTGAAACCGACACTAGCCATTCTGGACGAGGGAGGCCCCAGCTGGTATGTTGATACAGGTAGCAGGGATACTATTGATACGGGACTGGATTGGCGAGCGGATCTGGCAATCACTTTTCGTAAAATGGTAGAATCTGAAAAAACCGAGAGGGGTTCGCGTCAGCAGAAACTACAAGCTGTATCAGACCGATTTTATCGCGGTGACATAGCCGATGCGCTCGAAGCCTGGTATATTGAAAAAGGTGGTTTCCTTCGCAAGGAAGACTTAGCCTCACATAAAACGCCAGTGGTGGATCCGCTTAAAACCATATACCGTGGCTACACGGTATATAAGACCGGACCGTTGACGCAGGGTCCGTATTTGTCCCAAACGCTGAGGCTTCTGGAAGGTTTTGACTTAAAGGCAATGGGATTTAATTCTGCTGATTATATCCATACCGTGATTGAAGCAGAGAAATTAGCGTTGGCGGATCGTGATGAGTATTTTGGTGATCCGAACTTCACGAATGTGCCGATGAAGGAGTTGCTTTCCGATCAGTACATTAAAATGCGTGCAGATCTAATTGATCCACAAAAAGCATCTCTCGAGCTCCGACCGGGAGATCCTTATAATATGGAACCAGCAAAGCCGCCCACAATTACTGGTCCGTGGGGTAGGGGAACTACAGTTATGTGTGTGACGGATAAGTTTGGGAATGTCATTGTGGCTACTCCCAGTGGTCTGTCGAGCACAGCTGGCGTAGCAGGGCGCACAGGTATTATTCATGGAGCCCGACTTACCAGTTTGAATACATTCCCTGGAACTCCTAATGCTGTGGAGCCTGGTAAGCGGCCGCGAATTACGTTGAGCCCCACGCTGCTTTTCCAAAACAATCAACCGATAATGGCGATATCGGTAGCTGGCGGTGACCAGCAGGATCAGGCAGCCCTCCAGATTATTCTCAACTACGTGGACTTTGGGATGAGTGCAGAGGAGGCATTTAATGCCCCACGCTTCTCCACTACACATTTCATCGGTTCTTTCGGACAGGGTCGTGCCCGTTTGGGTAGCTTAACTATACCCAGAACTTTGCCAGAAGAAGTGCAGGATGATCTGAAAGCTCGTAATCACGTGGTTACCCTTGGCAGTGGCCGGGTAGGTGGAGTGGCATTGATCGGCATTGATCCCAAAACCAGGCAAGCCACTGGTGTTGGGCCGGCTGCAGCTCATTTGGAATAGACCTTAGTTTTTTTACACAACGTTTGAGGGTGGTCGATAACTTGTTTAGCAAATTTAAATGTCAAAACGATGTGTGCATAGATTAATTTTTTTCAGGATTTAAAGAAAAACTTTTTAATGCAATAGTTGAAACAAAAAACTAAAATTGAATCGTTTATAATAAATTCTAAAATTAACCCATATGATAATAAAAAATTTAATTGTTGCTTTTTGTTTGGTTGTTGGTGTTGTAAGCTGTCAGCAGGCACCGCTTGTATTACAGCCGCTTGACTATACTGAGAATCCCGTTGATATTCCAAATCCGGACAGAGGTTTTGAAAGAGGCAATGACGATGCTGCCGGCCTGGGCGCCTTTATCCCCGATAAACCGAATGGTTCAAACTACTGGGGGTATATGACAGTTCCGGCAAGCGCAAATACAATTTTAGGCCAACCCTTTAAGATGGCTTACGAAATGACCCCGCCGATGTATTTGGGTCCGGAAGGAGTAGGTCCCGAGTATTGCAACATCCCTGTTGAACCACGCATCGTTCAGTTCTACCTTGTTCTGAATGAATTTTCGTCTAATGCATGGTGCGATAGCTCCCCCGGTAATCCAGCTGAACATACCCGGGTAGGGGTAGACGGTCCCATAACACCTTATGGGCTTGATTTCATCAGAGACCAACTTGAATTCATTAGAACCAACACCAACAGTGTCGCGCATATACGCGTTTGTTATGACCCAAAAGGCTGGAACCATTTTGTCTGGACTGCAGATAACCTTAAGTATGAAGACGACGGCCCCGCGTCCGACAAGGAAAGATACTATTATAAAGCAAACTACGACAAACCTGTACCGGCTGAGAAGCGCGCTGCTCACCTTGCAAAACCAGGCGCGGGCACATGGAGAGGATCTTCGCCAATATTTAGAAAGTGCACCGTGCCCGGGTTTACAGATATGAATTGGGTACAGTATCATTATCATCAGCTTAAACCAATTTTTCATGAATACTCAGACGTTATTTGGGCATTTGATTCGGGCACCTTTGGTCCTTGGGGCGAAACCCACTCAAATTATGAAGCCGAAGTACCGGGCCATTACAAAATCATTTTAGATGCATTGCTGAACGCGGTTCCCGATGGCAAACTGATAATGACGCACATTGGCGGATTCCTGGACTGGTATAACCGCACATACAACACAACCTATAACTTTGGCAATCTGGAAACCTTTCCCACCCCGAAACGCGGTACACCGGAGGCGCGTTTTGGTATGTTCGACGATTCAAATGGCTGGTCAGCAGACGAATATTCCTATGGTGACGGTGGCTCCCTGACCGAAGGCTATAGAATGCTGGCATATGATCCCATTCTTCCGGGATATAATCCGAACGGAGTGGATCCGTCACTAACCAGGCCTGGTGTGTCATCCGTTATAGGGTATAATGATTCCGGCACTAACAGGCTTGTAGCCGTCCCGGAAAAGCTGGAGGATGCGCGCTGGCGTGGAGTCTATTTCATCGATTGGGATCGTACCAAAGTTATGAATTTCCTCCGAAAGATGTCCGTCTATGGCGGTGAACAAATTGCTGAAGAACCTGAATCCGGCACCAACGGAGGTTTTATTCCCGTCGGCGAACGAAAAGAGCATCCTTTCAACGACGTAATCTTGCGTTTTCCTTCCATGTTCTATGAACACAGTATTTCCAACTGGACTTACATGTGTATGCAGCAGGGTCCGGGACGATTTAAGTCGAGGGCAGATTATCCCTATACACGAGCCAGCATTGAAGTGGAGATTACCTACCCGTGGAATGGAAAAACAGTAGAGGTTCTCTATGACCCGGTATACGAAGGCCAAAGCGCATTGGCATATTATCGTGACAGACTAGGCTACAGACTGGTGCTGCGCGAGGCAAATGCAAGTGCATGGGTAAAGCAGACTGGTGCCCTGAGGTTCGAAGGAAGGATACAAAACGTCGGTTGGGGTATTATTTTTAACAAAAAAGCCGTTAAGGTAATTCTGAAATCCAAATCCAATGGATTTGTATCCAATGCGGTGCTTACGGACATTGACCCATATGACTGGCAGCCTGCTAAGGTTGGGCCGAATGGTGAAATGCCGGATTCCAGGGCAACTAATACCGATGCATGGCGTGATTTGAAATTCTCGGTCAAAATGTCTGCATTTGGCAGCATTCCTGCCGGAGACTATAATATTTATCTGAAAATCAATGATCCCAAAGAACAAAGCGTTAACAAGCGTAGTATCCGGTTTGCAAATAAGGGAAATGGTTGGAATGCTGAGCTTGGTGCAAACTTAATTGGCTCTACAACAGTCAGGTAGGCCTTGAGTGATGCTGTAGTAAGAAAAGAATGAGATTGAAAGAATAACATGATAAAGCATAAAAAATTTTATGAACAGAAAAGAATTTTTAAAAAAAGGTGCGACTTCAGTCGCCGCTTTGGGAGCCACACCAGCTCTGATGTCATGGATTTCCGGCATTATGGTATCTGCCGGTGAGCTCAAACAAAATCCGCCCTGGGTACCCAAAGGAGGATACACTATTGCAGAACTAAATTCAATAGTTGAAGAATATTATGGTGATCCGGATGATGTCAGCGCTGTTGGTCGCGCCCGTAAGATGCAGGCATTTATTATGGAGCTTGCCATCAAGGCGAAGTCTCGAAATCCAAACTTTCAGATTGTTCCGCAAGACACTTTGCAATATGCCCATATTGATGGAAATGTGAATAATGAATATGATTGGAATCTCCTTAACTTGCTTGATGGTTGGGGGATTGAAAATTTTAGTCCTACTACTGTAACCAGGCTGGCAAAGCTGACTGAGGTTGGTATAAAAGGTACGGCGAACACGAATGGAAACACCATACAGATTGTTGCTGAAAACCAGAAAATTGCTGCTGATAATAATATTCTCTGGCACCCGCGGTTAAGTGCAGAAGTGTATCAGTCACCAGGGAAAGGGAATCCCGGTTATATGCCCATATATTCGCCTTCCTCTAACAGTTACAATATAAACCATCATCCGATACCTGCCGGAGTAGGGCATACCATAAACAGCAACGACATTAATAAGATGCTGGATGCGAAAAATCATCTGTACATGATCAGTAGTGGCAGATATTCGAATTGGCCAGCCTGGGAAGCTAATCCAGCCAATCGTCTCAATATAACCAACACTCCTGGTTTTTTGGTACCTTTCGCAGGCGGACGATTTCAACCAACCGGTACTCCGGAGGTGGTTGATCTGGCTATTGCAGAACACGGTACTGAATGGGACTTTTTTTGGGTGGCGAAAGGCTACACTCAAAATGATGGCAGAAGGGCTTATATTGAAGATCTCGCGGCCTCAGAGTGGGATGTTTTTTATATGGATGCGCATTACGGTGGAGGTTCTCTTACCAGGGAGGAAGTTGCGTGCCTTAAAAGGAAACCCCAGGGCGGCAGGCGACTGGTTATAGCGTATTTGAGTATTGGCACCTTAGAATTGGGCCGGTGGTTTGTTGATCCAGTCATGGTTAATTCCAGCCCAAGATCATTCCGTCAAGGAACAGTTGAAGATGGCAAGTTTATATCTGCCCGCGAGATATATGGGGATAATAGTATCCCAAATTGGATTTTATGGCCGGCTTACCTGGGACAATACGCTAGTGAATCCACCCCGATTTGGTGGCATCCAGAGTGGAGGGACATTATTATAAGAGGTGGCAGCCCTTATAAAAATCCCGGTTTTGACCATTCCATGTTTCCGGAGGGCAGATCCTCCATAGACAGGATTGTGGACATGGGATTTGACGGAGTGTATTTAGATAATGTAAGTAGAGCTACCTCATTCCCTGCTAACTGGACTGCTTTGCAGACTTACAATAAAACACATCCCAGGTGGTATTTAAAACCTTAATTAAGTTGTTTTTAGAATATAAGCTTAAATTGCATTATCAATTATTAATAAACCCATAATGAAAAGTAAAATATTATTTATTGTTGTTAACGCTTATGCTTTGTTTAGCTGCCAGCATTCCCCGCTTGTTTTACAGGCACTTAACTATATGGAGAACCCTGTGGATATTCCGAATCCGGACAGGGGATTTTACAGGCCCCAATCTTATATAGTTCCGGTCGAAAGTGCACCAGAACCGGATATTCCCAACTTATCGGCCACTATAGCAGGCACGTCGGTTACAGTCGATTCCCGCATCGTTTATATGGAATTTGACCTGAGGAACTTTTCTTCGAATGCCCCTCTCACCGGATTGCCCCTTGGACCATGGAGTGCAGATGGTGCTCCTCCACCAGATTATGGAATAACCCAACCTTTAACACCCGCTGCACTTGATTATGTAAGGGCAGCGCTTCAAAGAGTAAGAGAAAGCGAAGCTGTTGCTATTGTGAAATTTAGTTATGACGGACGGGGCTTTACCTATAATAATCGTGGAGGATATGACCAATTCATTCATGATTGTGAACCAGGGGCGCGCCAGGGCCGGGTCTGGTATGAAACAGGTGTTCCTGAAGAATCTGATTTATGCGGTATACCCGGTCATGAGGACAAAAACTGGGTGCAATATCATCTTTGGCAGCTTGGGAATGTTTTCATCGAATTCGAAGAGTGCATAATGGCTGTTAAAGGAGGTTTCTTTGGTCCATGGGGCGAAATGCACTCGTCAACATATACCAGAACTGCGGAGGGTTATCACTGGCTATTGAAAGCATTATTGGACTATGCTCCTGCCTCGCGTTCAATTTTAGTGCATGCAGGTGGAGTTATGGCATGGCATAACGTTGAGTATGGTACCAGTTACAGCTTTACCAATTTAATGCCTGCCCCGGCTCGCGGAACACCTGCGCAACGTTTTGGAATGTTCAACGATAGTTATTCGGCTGGAGGCAATGATTTTTCCGATAATGGATCACTTTCCGAAGGGTATAGATTAGTTGGAGGCAACTATGAGCGTAATGCTGGTTTAATCTGGATGAGAAATCAGAATAACTTTTATGGCGGTGAAACAGTTGGCCCCGGCAGTGAAGATAATATATATCCCAGGTTTCCTAATGTTCCTTATGAAGCCGCTTTTGCCGGAACAACTCATTTGAATACAAGTTATAGTTCAAGAACTTATGTCCTTTGGAGTGATTTTGATTATACTGAAGAAAATATTACTACGCCCTTTACAGCCCCGCACGATGGAGTAACCCGCACAGTATTTTTCGACCCGGTATATGATGGCAGAAACGGAATGGAATATATGCGTGACAGATTGGGCTTCCGGTTGGTATTGCGCGAAGCTAATGCCAGTGAACGGGTACGGCAAAACGGTACACTGAGGTTCGCAGGGAAGATTCAAAACGTCGGCTTTGGTAATGTAGTCAACCGAAAAGATGTTTGGGTTATTTTGAAAGCCAAATCCGGTTCAGAGTCTTACATTGCATTAACGAACCTTGATGCAAGGGATTGGCTAACCGATGAGGTTGGCAATGGCAGGCCGGATAATAAGACTGCATGGCGTGATCTGAACTTCTCGATCAAAATGTCTGAGTTTGGTAAGGTTCCTGTCGGGGACTATGATATTTACCTGAAGATCAATGACCCTAAAGAAAAAAGCGTTAACAAGCGCTCTATCCGGTTTGCGAATAAGGGTAACAGTTGGAATCCTGATCTTGGAGCAAACTTAATTGGCTCAACGACAGTAAAGTAACTCATAAATGATTTTGTAATTAGAAAATACTGAAATTGAAACAGTTATAATAAATATAGAAATTTTCCCATATGAAATATCCATGAGATAAAAATTACACCAACCGAAAATGAATAACGACCTTTGCTGAATAGTCAGTGAAAAATAGAAAAGGTACTATTCAATCAGGTTGTAAAGGTAGGCTGCGGTATAGATGTCCATAAAGACAACATTGTAGCCACGGTT
>JACDJB010002186.1_pt1 | contig 14567 bp, 12 predicted proteins | sample 7454121 | NCBI WGS metagenome assembly JACDJB01 (sample SAMN14253290, study PRJNA609438) | sludge metagenome | isolation source: sludge after 25d culture with pyrite | collected 2018-12-20 | reverse complement strand
GTCTATCGCATCGCTCAGGAAGCGCTGACCAACGTCAGCCGCCATGCCCGGGCCCAGACGGCGACGCTGCGGCTGTGGTTCGAGGGGGACGGCCTGCGTCTGGAGGTGACGGACGACGGTGCGGGGTTGCCGTCGGAGCCGGTTCCGGGGATAGGGCTAACCAGCATGCACGACCGGGCCGAGGAGCTTGGCGGGACGCTGACCATTTTGCCGAACCGGCCGCGCGGGACGTGCATCACGGCGCGCTTCCCGATCGAAGGAGGTGGATGATGACGGACCCTATTCGCATCCTGATTTGTGACGACCATGACGCCTTCCGCGCGGGGCTGCACGCTATGCTGGCTACCGACGCCTCGCTGAGCGTGGTCGGCGAGGCAGCCGACGGCGCGGCGGCGGTCACTCAGGCGGCCGAATTGCAGCCCGACGTGATCCTGATGGACTTGCAGATGCCGCGGCTGAACGGGCTGGAGGCGACCCGCCGCATCATGGCCGCCGCGCCCCACATTCGCATCCTGGTGCTGACCATGTCCGACGACACGGCCACGGTGTTCCACGCCCTGCAGGCCGGGGCGCGGGGCTATATCCTGAAGGGGGCGCGCAAGGCCGACGTCGTGCGCGCCATCCGCAACGTGTTCAACGATGAGGTCGTGTTCGGCGCGGCCGTGGCCCAGCATGTCATCCATCACTTCACCCGCGTGCAGGCCGACGTGCGGGCCGAGGCTTTCCCGCAACTCAGCGAGCGTGAGTCGGAGATCCTCAACCTGATGGCCCAGGAGTTGCCCAACGAGGCGATCGCCGAGCGGCTGGGCATCAGCCTGAAGACGGTGCGCAATCACGTCTCCAATATTTGCACCAAGCTGCAGGTGAGCGACCGGACGGCGGCGGTGTTGCGGGCGCAAACAGAATCGAAACCAGGCAACCCCGGCCTAAAATAGGTCGCGGTTCAGGTCGTCCAGTGAATAACCTTTCTCCGGAACGGGGACGGCCGTCCGGTCGCGCATCTCGTCATAGAAACGCTTGTCATAGCGGCGCGAGCGGATGGGAATGGGCATCTTCACTCCCCAGCCCAGCAGCAGCACCTCTTCCTTCTCCTGCAAGCGGGCCAGCATGCCGCGCAACTGGTCGCGCCCGGCCAGGCCGCTGAGCACGGCGCGGATGTCGTCCTCGTCGCCCAGCCAGCCGGTGACGCGCGTGCCCAGTTGCGACATCACCTCGTCGTCGATGCCCGACGGCCGCTGGTCGACGATGAGCAGGGTCACGTTGTATTTGCGCAGCTCGCGGGCGATGGTTCCGAAGGCCGTCTGACGCGAGACGCCGGGGCTGAGCAGCTTGTGGGCTTCTTCCACAACGATGACCAGCGGCCGGGGTGAGGAGGCCCCGGCGCCTCCCTTGTAGCTCTCGGTTGCCTTCACCCATTTGTCGCGGATGCGTCGCGTCAGGATATTGGACACCAGCAAGTAATCTTCCTCAGCCTCGAAGCGGCCGAAGCTGAGGATGACGTGGCGGCCGTTCTCCAGCCGATTGACGATCTCGGCTACCGCGTCCACCGGCGGCGTCTCGAGGATGTAGGGCTTGTCGTAGATCGGTTTGAGGCGACGGTAGAGGCCTTTGGCGGCCTCGTCGTTGACGTTGGCTCCGCGCGCCCAATAGGCGACGGAGTTGGGCGCGGGGCGTTTCTTGCCGTCTTCGTCGAACTCTTCGGCCGTGGGATCCATGGCCATGAACTTGCTGAACCATTTGTTTCCGAAGGAGCGCTCCAGCGCGCTCAGTGTCACGGCGCTGGTCTCGGTCAGGTGCAGCTTTTCGCCGATGAGCAGGATGTCCTCGACGGTGAACTCGTCGGCCGACAGCACTACATCGAAATCAGGCCGATTGCTGCCCGCCATCGAACCCGGCCCCAGCGCAGCCACTTCCACCTTGGAGCGAAACAGCGACTTAAGGCCGTCGACACGCGTGCCGCGGTCGGAGTCGGTGTCGTCGAAGCCGTATTCGTTGTGCATGTCGAACACCAGAGCCGCGGCCACGTCGGTCTTCATCAGCCCGGCCAGCACCATGCGCGTCAGGAAGCTCTTGCCCGTGCCCGTCGCGCCGAAGATGCCGCTGCTGCGCTTGACGAACCGCTCCAGATCGAGGCAGACCGGATATCCTTGCTCGATGGTGTGGCCGATGACGAAATTGACGCCGCCTTCCTCGCCGAAGATGGCGGCCACGTCGCCGGCGTCGGCCGGGCGCACCGGCGCGTGATGGGCCGGCACGGTCTTCACCGGTCTGGGGCCGGGGTTTTCCTCGCCCGCGTTCACCCGTGCCTCCCATTCGGCTCGCTCCGGTGAGGTCAGCTCCGGCCCCAGGTCGAGCAGCAGGGTGGGGTACATTTCCAGTGTCGTGTAGAGCGTCTTGCCATAGAGCGCGCCCTGAATCGCCGCCGGCAGCCGGTCGGATTTTTCGTCGGCGAAGCGCGGGTCGGTGGAGCCGAGTTGCAGGTCGGTGACGAGGCCATAGTAACGGTAGCGCGGCGTCTCGCAGACGACGAAGCCGCCTTCCTGCACGGTGTCGGCCGGGACGGTCAGGCGGACGCGCAGCCCGCTCTTCAGCGCGCCGCCGACGATATAGCCCAACGGAGCGCTGAGGCCCGACGGATCATTCAGGCCCGACGGATCATTGGCGCTTAACGATGCGAACGGCTTCCCGGTGTTTTTCGGCAGATCGAACATCAAAAGCCCCCCATGGCGTCGGGCACACCGGCCAGACCGGGCAGCGCCTCGCCCAGCGCTTCCAGCACCGGCACCAATGTGTCGTAATCGCTGCGTAACAGTTCAATGACCTCGTTGATCACGCCGGTTGCCCAATCCAGATCGTGGCCGCGCAGCCTGAAGACGTCCTGCACGTGGGCCACGAGCAACTGATCGACCGGCACGCCCATGTCGGCCGCGCGCAGAATGAGTCGCAGGTAGCCGAGGCGATCGGTGAAGCGAGCGAGCTCGGCCACGTCGTGGCAAAGATAAACCGGATCGAGGTTGAGCGGCGGCCGCGGCGGCAGACCGTGGTAGAAGCGGCCGTTGAGGCAGTAGCCGACGGCCAGAACGCTCATCTCAATCGGCAACAGCCGGTTCTGGCGCTGGTCGCTGATAACTTCCTCACGCGGACTGTCGGCCAGGATGAGCCGTCGCACCAGCGGATCGTCGGCCACGTCCATGTTGTAGATGAGACCGAAGATGGCCTCGCGCTCGTCCACCGGTTGAGCCTTCACAAGGCAGCCGAACGATGGTCCGGACAACTGTTGTACCTGGCAGCCGATGACGAACCCGGCCGTGTTGGCCCGCAACACGCGCCCGGCGGGGGTCTCGCGAATCAACCAGTCGTTGCCTGTGTCGGTCATGGTCTGCCTCTTGAAGAAGGAGATTGGAGACTGGGGCCTGGTAATACTCCCCTGCGCCCCTGCTCCTCTGCATTTTTATTCGTCATCCGCCCAGCTTGTGTACCGTTCGGCCACCGCGGGCGATTTCCTTGCCGCTCTGCTTGGCCGTTTCGCTGCCGCTGACGCCCACCCGCTGCATGGCCAGATCGATCATGACTCCGAGATTGGTCTCGTCGTCACGGCCGACCACTGCCAGTTCGTCGGCTCGCGTCAGCACGTAGGGGTAGTTGCGCAGGATGCGACATTGATCATAGATCAGGCCATGGACGGCGGCAACTGCGGACTTGTCCTCGGCCACCCAGCGCGGGATGTCGACCCGGGCGATAGCTCGCGCCTCACCCAGCGGGTCGAGTTCGTCATCCAGAATGATATTGCTGGATCCGGCGTTCAGAAAGAAAAAGCAAACCTCGATATGGGGCGATTCCTCGGCAAAGCGGCGATTGGCGGGGGAGATATCGACATAGACCGGACTGCGCTGGCCCGGGCCAAGCAGGGTGGCATAGAGACCGGCGTCGGTGAGTTCGTTGCCCACCGGCCGCTTGCCCAGGGCGCGCCAGTCCATTTCCGGCTCGTCGAGCAGTGTCTGGAGCATGGTGATCACCGAGCGCTTGCCCGGCCGGTCGATGTAGCCGGCCAGCAGCGCGCCCGTCTCATAGATGTGGCGCATGGCCCGTGTCCAGTGGGCGACGACCATCTCGGCGCTGCCCCGGTCGCCGACCATCGGCCAATAGAGTAGTCGCTGGTCGAGCAGGGCCAGCACGCGGCCGGGAGCGCCGCGATAAGCTGTGGCGAAGTTGGCCAGCGTCTCGATCTCGGCCCGGTCGCGGGCGATGGTGACCTGGCTCTTGTCGAACCCCGGCTCGTCTTCGGTCACGTCGTCCTCAACGTTGGGATAGAAGATCCGCGGTGACGTGTGAATGTCGGGCGCGCGGCCATCGCCGAAGCCGTGGTGGTAAACAATGACGCCGATGTTGATTAGATAATAGAGGTAAGCCGCATGACGATCAGGCATGATCTGGGAGCCGTCGGTGGCGATAATCGTCGCCTGCTCCGGCGGCGTGGGTGGCGGGACCGGCGCATCCAGCGGCTCGTCATCCGACAAGGGGACGGCGGCGCGGAAGTATTTCTCGTCGGCTTTGTCTTTTGCCTTATCCAGCCCGGCGCGGATACCCGCCCAATCGGTGGCTCGCTCGGCTACCAGTCGCCGCAATTGTTCGGCGCGTCGCAACTGGGCCTGCCTGTTGGCGGCCGCGGCCAGCGCCATCTTCTCAAGGTCGGGGGTCAGTTTGTCAAGCTCCAGCGTCATGGCGCGACAGTGTAGCACAGATGAGCTAAGCACGCGAATCAATTTCGACGGGATGAGCTATAATTGGCGATGATGGAGTGACAACGTGAACGTAAGGAGTCTTGTAGCATCGGCAAAGATCATTTGGCTGCTAGGTATGGCCGGTCTGTCGGCCTGTGTCGGCGCTCGAACAAACAGTGTGCCTACCCGCGCCGCGCCGGCCGCCCCGCCGCGAACGCTCCCCGCAGTCGCCGCAGCGGCCGACGGCGCACGACCAACGGACACGATCGCCCCGCCGACTGTCGCGCCCTCGCCCACTCCCTGCCGGTATGCCGTCTTGCCTGTGCCGGCCGTTGCCTGGAACGCAGATGAGTTGGGTTGTCCAATCACGCCCGGCGCGGCGGCTGTTGCCACCGCCTACGCGCCGTTCGAAGGGGGACAGATGCTCTGGCGAGGGGATACGGACAAGATCTACGTACTGTTCAACGACGGCCGTTGGGTGAGCTATCCGAACGAGTGGCGCGAGGGTGACCCGGAATACAGTTGCGGCGAAGGAAACAGCCCGCCGACACCCGTGCGCGGCTTCGGCCGCGTCTGGTGCGACAACGAAACGGTGCGGGCGGCGCTGGGCGCGGCGACGGCGGCGGAGATTGGCGACGGCGCCTCTGCCGTGCAGGATTTCGTCAACGGGTCGATCCTGAGCGCGCCGTTCGGAGATTTGTTTGTGTTCGTAGGCGAGGCCGGCGTGTGGAGGCGGGTTGACGGGTAGCGACCGGGCCTTCAGGCCTCCAGCGCCAGCATCTCCTGCCACCAGGCGGCGCTCTCGTCATCGGTGTGGTAGGCGGCTATCGGTTCGCGCATTGTGCCCGGCGCGGTTGGCTGTTCGCTTGTTCGCTCCAGGATGGGGATCAGTGTCATTGCCGCGTGGTGGGCTTTCTGCTTGCTAACGTAGGCGATGACGTGGGGCAGGCGTTTGCCGTCGAAGGACATGGCTCCGTATTCGGCGTCCCAATGGAGCGGCTCTTCGGGAGCGCGGCCGTTAAAGCGAGTGGTCGCCGCGCTCTTCACTTGCCTCACGAAAGAATCTATTGCCACGCGCGGCTGGATGGCGACGACCAGATGTACGTGGTCGGCCGTACCGTCCAGCGCGTAGATCGCGCTGCCCAACTCAACGGCTTTCCAGCGGATCGCGTCGTAGACCACAGGTTCGACCGGAGTCGCCAGTATCGGTTCCCGCCGCCGGGTCGTCCAGATGAGGTGATAATAGAGTTGGGTGTAAGGCATGGAGGTCTCCGGAAGCTTATCGAAGGAAACGGGTTTCAGTTACCATAATATTGCACATCTCTGCTGTTGTCGTCAAGCGCTTGATTTGCTTTACGATGCAACGTGGGCGATCATAGGCATCATGCTCCAACCCGGCCAACAAATTGAAACCTACCGCATCGACAGTGTAATCGGCGAGGGCGGCATGGGCACGATCTACCGCGCGACCGACGTGAACCTGATGCGGCCGGTGGCGGTCAAGGTCATGCACGGCGAGCTGGCCGAGGACCCGACCTTTCAGGATCGTTTTCAGCAGGAAGCGCGAGCCGCCGCCCGGCTCGATCATCCATCCATCGTCCGAGTCTATCACTTTGGCCGCGGGGCCGGGCTGCTCTATATCGTCATGGAGCTGGTGGACGGGGTGAGCCTGGGCGCGTATCTGCGGCAGTTGGCGAAAGTGAATCAGGTTGTGCGGCTGGAGGAGACGCTGGCGCTTATCGCCCAGGCGGCCGACGCGCTCGGCTATGCCCACCGGCAGGGCGTGGTCCATCGCGACGTGAAGCCCGACAACATCCTCGTCAAGCGGCTGGACAGACCGGACCGGCCGGGCGATCCACCGCTGCGGGCCATGCTGACCGATTTCGGGCTGGCAAAATTGCTGGAAGCGGATTCGGACACGCAGTCCGGATTGATGATGGGCACGCTGCCCTATATGTCGCCGGAGCAGGTGTTCGACCGGCCAACCGACGGCCGGTCCGACATCTACTCGCTGGGCGTGGTGCTCTACCAGCTGGCGACGGGCAAGTTGCCGCTCGACATCCGATCGCCGGAGCGAGCGCTGGAAGCGCATCAGTACGAATCGATCCCCGCGCCGCGGGCCGTCCACCCCGGCGTGCCGCAGGCCATCGAGCAGATCATCCTGCGCGCGTTGTCGCGACGTGTGGAGAATCGTTACCAGACGGCCGAGGAACTGGCCGCCGACCTGCGGCGCGCGACATCGACGCTGGGGAATCAGGAAGCGCGCGCTTTCGCCGAGGACAGCGACTCAACTGTTGTCAGCATGGTCACTGAGTTCCCAACGCCGGCGCGGCGACTGGAATGGGACATGCGGCCGCGCGAGTTGCGCGATGAGGGCGTTTGTCGCGTCTTGTTGCAGAACAACGCGCCCACGCTCCAGACAATTGCGCTGGCCGTGGAGACGCCGCGCGGCGGCCTCTACGTGGACGCCGCGCAGAAACAGATCAGCCTTGTGCCGGGGCAGAAGGGCGTGGTCGATTTCTACTTGCAACCGATGAAACGGCCGTTTACCGGCCGCAGGCGCGAGTGGCCGTTTGTCGTCCGGGTTATGCCCTCATCGTCACCGGTCTCCGCGCCGGGAATGGACGGACGGGTGATTGTGGCTCCCCAGCTGCCGTGGTGGCTGGCGCTACTGCTGCCGGTGTTGGGTCTGGCGCTATGTGGGCTTGGGCTGTGGTTATTGATCTCATTGCCGGTGGTCGGTAACTTGCTTTCATCGTTAGGCGGCTAATCTGTAGCCAACTCCCGGTTCAGTCAGAATAAGCCGGGGCAAGGATGGGTCCTCCTCCAGCTTCTGGCGCAGTTGGGCGAAATAGACGCGCAGATAATGCGTTTCCTCCACGTATTCCGGCCCCCAAACCTCGCGCAGGATTTGCTTGTGCGTCAGAACACGCCCGGCGTGCTGGATGAGCAGACGCAACAAGGCGTATTCGGTCGGCGTCAGTTTCACAGCTTCCTCATTGCGTGTGACCAACCGGCGAGACAGATCGACCGCGACGTTCCCCGCCTTGAACATATGGGAGTGCGGGCCGGGGTGCGTGTGGCGTTGCGCCACGCGCATTCGCGCCATCAATTCCTCCAGGCTGAACGGTTTAGTCAGATAATCGTCGGCCCCGGCGTCCAGCGCCGCTACCTTGTCATCATCGGCGTCGCGCACCGACAAGATGATCGTCGGCGTTGTCGTCCACTCTCTTAGCCGGCGCAGCACCTCCAGGCCGTCGATGTCGGGCAGTCCCATGTCCAGGATAATCAGGTCGGGCCGTAGTTGGGCCGCTCGGCTAATGCCTTCCAATCCGGTAGCGACCTCATGCACCTCGTAGCCGTTTGCCTCCAGGCTGATGCGCAAAAAGCGGCGAATCTGTGCCTCGTCGTCGATCACCAACACGTGTGGTCCTGAACTCATTGCATGGCCTCCTGGACCGGGGGAGGTTCATCCGGCATGGGCAACCGGATCGTGAAGCGCACGCCGCCCGCGGGCCGGTTCTCGGCCGTCAGCGTGCCGCCGTGGGCTTCCACCAGCCCGCGCGAGATGGGCAGACCCAGCCCGGTGCCGGTGACGGCCGATCCGGGAACGCGGTAGAATTTGTCGAAAACGCGCTCCAAATCGGTAGCCGGAATGGGTGGGCCATCGTTTGAGACGATAAGCTCGCACCATCCGTCCCGTTCGTGGGCCTGGATACGAATGTGGGTTCCGGGAGGTGTATAGGTGCAGGCATTGTCGAGCAGATTAACCAGCACTTGTTCGATCAGAACGAAGTCGAGCCTGACCAGCGGCAAATCGGGCTGTGCATCGATCGTTAGCGGCCGTTCCGTCAGGCAGCTCGATAGCCGGATTGCCGCCACGCCGATGATCTCGCGCACATCGCACCACTCTCGCTTCAGGTGCAGCCGGCCGCTTTCCAGCCGGGACATGTCGAGCAGGTTCTCCACCAATCGATTGAGTCGCTCCGAGGCGTCGAGGATGTCGCGAGTCAACTGGAGACGGGCCGTTTCACCCGGCCCTTTGCCGGGCTGGAGCAAACTGTCGGCCGCGCCGCGGATCGAGGCGATGGGTGTGCGCAGTTCGTGGGAGATGGAGTTGAGCAGGGCCGCCGACAAGCGCTCCGATTCCCGCAGCAAGGCAGCTTGTTCGGCAGCTTCGTCCAGTAGCTCCCGCTCCACGGCCAGGGCGATCTGACCAACGAATGTCTCCAACAGTGATTCCTGATCGAAGGGTAGTCGCTCCGTCGCATGACGACGAATACCGATAACGCCGACGGTCCCGCTCGGCGTGCGCAGTGGATAGTAGCGGGCCGAAGCCTTGGGGAGTGTATCGGTGTTGCGGCCGGCGATCCGGCCATGCTCAAATACCCAGCCGGCTACTCCTTCTTCTTTTCCATCCATTGCCAATGTACCGCTCGGGTGTGGCCTGATACCGTTCCCTTCGGGGCGCGGCAGGAGAATAGCGACCTCGGCGTCGAAGACGCGGCCGACCTGCTCAACGGCTGTGACCAGCACGGCATCCATATCCACCGCGCCGGCTGTTTCGTGGGTCAGGGTGAAGAGCGCCAGATTGCGCTCGGCGTTGAATTGAGCTTGCTTCTCGCGGATACGCAGCCGGGCGGTCAGGTTGCCGGCGAAGAGAGCGATGGCGAAATAGAGTAGCAGCAGGGCGATGTCCTGCGGCAGGGAGATCTGGAATGTGAGGCGAGGTTCGATGAACAGATAATTCCAGCTGAGGGCGCTCAACACGGCTGCCAGCAGGGCCGGGCCGCGGCCGATGTAGACTGCGACCAGCAGCACGGCCAGCATGTTGGTTAACCCCACAAGCTGGTAGCCCGCGATTGGCACAATCAGGAAATCGACCATCGTGATCAACCCGATCACTCCGGCGGCCAACAAGTATCCTTGCCAGCCGGTGTGTCGATCGATCTTCGGCAATGTCGGCAGAACGGTCTTATTTGGCTCATCCGGCGGCACGTCGCCGGTAACCACGTATACGTCGATGTCGCCGCTGTTGCGGATGAGCCGGTCGACGTAGGAGCCGCGATCGAAAAGATTGATTCGCTGTTTGCGCAGCGGCTTGCCAATGACGATCTGGGTGATGTTGCGCCGACGAGCGAGATGGAGCAGCATGTCAGGGACGTCATCCCCGGCGACGGTGAGGACTTCCGCGCCGAGCGAACGGGCCAGATCGAAATGGCGGTTCACTGTTGCCCGCGCTTCATCGGATAGGGGACGTGAGCTTTCGACGAATACGGCCAGCCATGGCGCTTCCAGATTGTAGGCCATGCGCCTCGTCCAGCGGATCAACCGCGCGGAGAAAGGGCCGGGGCCGATAGCAACCATCAATCGCTCGCCGGATTTCCATGGCCCCGCGATGCGCTTCAGTTCCATATAATCCTGAAGCTGGTGATCGACTCGTTCGGCCGTCAGGCGCAAGGCCATCATCCGCAGTGCGGTCAGGTTGCCGACGCGGAAGAAGTTGTCCGCGGCGATGTTCACCCGTTCGGGCGTATAGACCTTGCCCTCAAACAGCCGCTTGCGTAACTCCTCGGGGGTCAGGTCGATGAGTTCGACGTCGTCGGCCAGTTCGAGCAGCGTGTCGGGGACAGTCTCATGAACGGTGATGCCCGTGATTTGGCGCACTGCGTCGGCCCGGCTCTCGAAATGCTGGACGTTGACCGTTGTGTAAACGTCGCTTCCCGCCTCCAGGATATCCAGCACGTCCTGATGCCGTTTGGCGTGGCGCGCGCCGGAGACGTTGGTGTGGGCCAGTTCATCGACGAGAACGAGATCGGGCCGTCGCCCCAAAACCGCTTCGAGGTCCATCTCTTCCAGCCACGCGCCGCGATATTCAATCCGGCGGCGCGGGATGACCTCCAGCCCGTCCAACAGCAGTTCGGTCTCTTGCCGGCCGTGGGTTTCGATGTAGCCGACGACCACATCGACACCTTCCGCCTTTAGCCGCTGTGCCTCCAGAAGCATGGCGTAGGTTTTGCCCACGCCGGCGGCCATGCCCAAAAAGATCTTCAGTTTGCCGCGTTCCGCTTGCGCTTCCTGTTTTTGGATGGTGGCGAGCAGCTCATCGGGATCGGGTCGTTGTTCGTCGAGCATATGACTATTCTAATTCATCCAGTGCCAAATTCAGAACCAGCACATTGACCCGTGGTTCCCCCAGAAAGCCCAATTGGGGTTCTTCCACGTGGGCATCCACCAATGCCCTCAGCCGGCCTTCATCCAGGCCACGCGCCTCGGCCACACGTCCGACTTGCAATCGGGCGGCGTCGGGGCTGATGTGCGGATCGAGACCGCTGCCGGAGGCGAAGAGCATCTCCACCGGCACGGGGTCTTCCGCGCTCAGCCCATGGACGGCGCGAAAGTCGGCCGCCCGTTCTGTTACCAGTTCGGCCAGAGCCGCGCTCGTGGGGGCCATGTTGCTTGCCCCGGAAGGCAAAGTGCCATATTCGGTAGCCGACGGCCGCGGCCAGAAATAGCGTGGGTCGGCGTTGGCTTGTCCCAATAGCATTGAGCCGATGGGCTGCTCCGGATCGCCCAGAAGAGTGCCGTGAGCCTGGACCGGAAATCCCAGCTGCGCGATACCGGCTATGATGAGCGGGTAAATGACACCCGTGAGAAAGGTCAGGATTGCCAGCATCAATAGCGCCGGTCGTAGTTGTTTGAACACGTTAATTTGCCTCTGAATGTTTGTAGCCAAGGTGACGCGACTCCGCGCCGGGTTTGAAAATCCGATTCTGCGGGCGAGCTTTAGTTGCCGGCGGCTTGTTGTTGGTGATTGGCCGCCCCGTGCAATCCAGCGCAGGCGGCTCGCTTTCCAGCGCCTCACTGTTGCGCCTCGTCCAGACAGCCAACGCGCCATAGAACAGGGCCACCCAGCCTACCAGAAGCCAGGTATGAGCCTCTGCGCCGACCGACAAGCGTGACTCAGCAAACAACAGCGCCGCGCTGCCCAGCCCGATGATGAAAAGCGCGCCCCAGGCGGGCTTCTTGCAAGTAGACATAATATCACACTCCTGTTAGGCCAACCCGAGGATTGTTATCACGATATCGATGAGCTTGATGCCGATGAACGGGATCACCAGCCCACCCAGACCATAAATGAGCAGGTTGCGCCGTAACACGGCAGCCGCGCCAAGCGGCCGGTAAGCGATGCCGCGCAGCGCCAGCGGGATCAGGGCGACGATGATCAATGCGTTGAAGATGGTGGCGCTCAGGATGGCGCTCTCCGGCGACGTCAGGCGCATGATGTTCAGGGCGCTGAGCGGGCCGGCTGTTGCTCCGGCCGCCGCATAAATTCCGCCGAACAAGGCCGGAATAATGGCAAAGTACTTGGCGACATCGTTGGCAATACTGAAGGTAGTCAGTGCGCCGCGGGTCATCAGTAGCTGCTTGCCGATCTCGACGATCTCGATCAGTTTGGTCGGATCGCTGTCCAGATCGATCATGTTACCCGCCTCGCGCGCTGCCTGGGTGCCTGTGTTCATGGCCACGCCGACGTCGGATTGTGCCAGCGCGGGGGCGTCGTTCGTGCCGTCGCCGGTCATGGCCACCAGATGACCCCCGGCCTGTTCCTGACGGATGCGCCGCAGCTTGTCCTCCGGTGTGGCCTGGGCCATGAAGTCATCGACGCCCGCCTCGGCGGCAATGACCGCGGCCGTCAGCGGGTTGTCGCCGGTGATCATGACCGTGCGGATGCCCATCTTGCGCAGTTGGGCAAAGCGCTCGCTCATGCCGCCTTTGACGATGTCCTTCAACTCGATCACACCCAGAACCTCCGCGCCTTCGGTTACAACCAGCGGCGTTCCCCCGCGTGTGGCGACATCTTTCACCCGCGAATCGACGTCGGCCGGATACAGGCCGCCGAGCGTCGATACATATTGCCGCAGCGCATCGGCCGCGCCTTTGCGGATGGCAATAGCCGGATGACCGTTCATGGCCGGGAAATCGACTCCACTCATACGCGTCTGGGCGGTGAACGGCACGAATTGAACATGAGGTTCGGCCAACTCCCGGCCGCGCAACCCATACTTCTCCTTGGCCAGAATGACGATGGAGCGGCCTTCGGGCGTTTCATCAGCCAGCGAGGAGAGTTGGGCGGCATTGGCCAGGCGAGCCTGGTCGATCCCGGGCGCCGGGTGGAAGGCGGTCGCCATGCGGTTGCCGAGCGTGATAGTTCCCGTTTTATCCAATAGCAGAACGTCCACGTCTCCGGCCGCCTCGACCGCCCGGCCGCTTGTGGCCAGCACATTACGCTGGATAAGGCGATCCATACCGCTGATACCGATGGCGCTCAGTAGACCGCCGATGGTCGTCGGGATGAGACAAACGAGCAGAGCGATGAGCACCGGAATCGTCACCGCCGTGCGCGTCAGGCCCGACTCGGCCTCCGCGTAGTCGGCGAACGGCTTCAGCGAGATCACGGCCAGCAGGAAGATGATGGTCAGACCCGAGAGCAGGATGGTCAGGGCGATCTCGTTCGGCGTCTTCTTGCGCTTGGCCCCTTCCACCAGGGCGATCATCCTGTCCAGGAAGGTGCTGCCTTGCTCGGCCGTGATGCGAATGACGATCCGATCGCTGAGGACGCGCGTGCCGCCGGTGACGGCGCTGCGGTCGCCGCCGCTCTCGCGGATGACCGGAGCGGACTCACCGGTGATGGCCGACTCGTCGACACTGGCGATGCCTTCGACGACTTCGCCGTCGCCGGGTATCTGGTCGCCCGCTTCGCAAACTACCCGGTCGCCGATTCTTAGTTCCGATGCCGGGACGCGCTTTTCCTTTTGAGAACCGTTCCCGCCGATCAGCAGGCGGGCGGTCATCTCCTGCCGCGTCTTGCGCAGGCTGTCGGCCTGGGCCTTGCCGCGCCCCTCGGCCATCGCCTCGGCGAAATTGGCGAACAATACCGTGAACCATAGCCAGAGGGTGATCTGCAGGTTGAAAAGCAGGCCGTCGGTATTGCCGCCCAGCAGGTCGGCGATCAGGATGGCCGAAGTCATCATCGCGCCAACGGCGACAACGAAGATGACCGGATTCCGGGCCTGTTGGCGCGGGTCCAGTTTGCGAACAGCGTCAACGATTGCGCGTCGCATAATCGGCGGGTCAAACAGGGGTTGAGTATTTGATGGGTGGGTCATTTATCCGTTACTCCGCAACTAAAATCCCCGCCCCGACAGCAGGAGAAAATGTTCGACAATCGGCCCCAGCGACAGCGCCGGGAAGAAGGTCAGCGCGCCGACGATCAGCACGACGGCGATCAGCATGGCGACGAACAGGGGTTGGTCGGTCGGAAAGGTGCCTGGCGATGGCGGCGCGGCCGTCTTGCCGGCCATGCTGCCGGCGATGACCATCACGGGCACGATAATTCCGAAGCGGCCGATCCACAGCGCCAGCCCCAGCGTAATGTTGTAAAAGGGTGTATTGGCGTTCAGTCCGGCGAAGGCGCTGCCGTTGTTGGCCGTGGTAGAGGTGAAGGCATAGAGTATCTCGCTGAAGCCGTGGGCGCCGACGCTGAGCCGGCTCGACAGGCCGGCCTCGGTCGCCAAGGCCAGCGCAGTGAACAGCAGAATCGACGCCGCGGGAAACAGAACGGCAAGAGTCGCCATCTTCACCTCACGTGCTTCTATCTTTTTGCCCAGGTATTCCGGGGTACGCCCGACCATGAGACCGGCGATGAAGACGGTCAGGATGACGAACACCAGCATTCCGTAAAGACCTGCGCCCAGGCCGCCAAAAATCACCTCGCCGAGCATCATGTTTAGCATGGCGACACCGCCGGCCAGTGGGCTGAGGCTGCTGTGCATGGCGCTTACT
>JACDJB010002184.1_pt1 | contig 14574 bp, 8 predicted proteins | sample 7454121 | NCBI WGS metagenome assembly JACDJB01 (sample SAMN14253290, study PRJNA609438) | sludge metagenome | isolation source: sludge after 25d culture with pyrite | collected 2018-12-20 | reverse complement strand
TTTTTCGGACGAATATGAAGGCAATTTGTACACACCCGAGTTGACGGAGTATCAAAAAGAGATACGCCAGAACACCATCAACCCGCAGTACCTCAAACAAACCTTCATGGATGCTTTTTCGTCCAAAGACCTGGTTAACTGCAAGAAGCATCCGCAGGTGTTGACGGTTGAAAACGTGAAATGGGCCGGTTATGCCCTCTGGGCGCCTTCCATCATTAAAAAAGGTGAAAAGTATTACCTCTTTTTTGGTGCCAACGACATTCAAAACGACGAGCAACCCGGTGGAATAGGGGTGGCCGTAGCCGATAAGCCCGGGGGTCCGTTTGTCGACTACCTGGGCGAACCGCTTATCAGCAAATTTTACCACGGCGCCCAACCCATCGATCAATTCGTGTTTCGCGATGCCGATGGGCAGCATTATCTCATCTACGGCGGATGGCGCCACTGTAACATTGGTAAATTGAATGATGATTTTACGGGCTTTGTACGCTTTGAGGATGGCTTAACTTTTAAATCCATCACCCCTGAGAACTACGTGGAAGGGCCCTTTATGTTTATTCGAAATGGGAAATATTATTTCATGTGGAGCGAAGGTGGCTGGACCGGTCCCGACTACTCGGTGGCTTATGCCATTGGAGATTCGCCCTTTGGCCCCTTTAAACGCATAGGAAAGATATTGCAACAGGACCCGAAGATTGCGACCGGTGCCGGCCACCACTCCGTGTTCAACTATCCCGGCAGCGACGACTGGTACATTGTTTACCACCGTCGCCCGCTTACCACTACCAGTGGTCATCATCGTGAAACCTGCATCGACCGCATGTATTTTGATGAGGAGGGTTTTATTAAGCCGGTACAAATTACCAACGAGGGAGTGGAGAAGAGGGAGATAGAGTGAAGGATGGAGCGATGCGTTGAGCGTAGTCGAAACGACGGAAGCACGAAGCGCGGAGCACGGAGAGGGAACGGTTCTGTATGCAGGTTGTGCAAATCAGAACCGTTCCTTATTTGGTAATCGGTAATATGTGATCGGTAATTAGTGATCGGGAAACGGTGATCGGGAAACCACGGAGTGGGGACAGGAAAAGTAACATCTTCTTCATCCTTCAATGCAACAAATTAGGCACCCAATAACACTGGCTGGTCAAAATTATTTTTTTTGTCCTGAATTTAACATTTGACCGGCGTTTGCTACTCTTTGACCAAATTATTGCATGCTTTTGTTAATAAATGATGTAAACTTGCTATGTTTTAATTGGAAGGGCATTGATGAAAAACATCCTTCATGCATGACGTCTTTATGATTGTTGTTTTTTTCAATGGCTTTACCACGACATTATTTATTAATTATCAAATTCAAAAAAGTAAGATTATGAAAAAATTCTTGTTTTTGATGTTTATCCTGATTCCGGTAGGGCTTTTGGCCCAGACGGTAAACGTTACCGGAAAGGTGGTTGATTCCTACGGTGAACCCATTCCCGGGGCCTCCATTATTATACAGGGGACAATGACGGGTACCATTTCCGATATGGAGGGTAACTATACCCTGAACAATGTGCCGCAGGATGCTGTATTGGAATTCTCTTTTGTGGGGATGGAGAGTGAAAAGGTGAATGTGAATGGTCGTTCCACCATCAATGTCACCATGCAGGAATCATCCATTGCACTACAGGAGGTGATAGCCGTGGGTTACGGCGTTCAGAAAAAGGAGTCCATCACCGGGGCCATATCCGGGGTCACCTCCAAGGACCTCGAGGCGGTGCACTCTTCCACGGTGAGTGCTACCCTGGCCGGTAAAATGGCCGGTGTCTCTTTCCGCATGCCTGACGGACGACCCGGGGCAGGCGCTAATATTCAAATACGAAACATGGGCAACCCGCTCTATGTGATTGATGGTATTCAAAAAGATGCCGGACAATTTAACAATCTGGCTCCCAATGATATCGAAAGCATTTCGGTGTTGAAGGATGCTTCGGCGGCCATCTATGGTTTGCGCGCCGCCAATGGGGTAGTGGTGGTAACCACCAAGCGGGGAAAATTGAACGAGAAGAATACCATTAACGTAGATGCATATATGGGATGGCAAAATTGGACGCGATTCCCTGAAACTGTAAATGCCTATGATTGGATGCTCGGTAAAGCCTATGCCGACATGAACCAAAGCGGCAGCACCAACATTACCCCCGAAGAGTTGGAAAAGTGGAAACAAGGCACCGAATACGGTTACCGGAGTTTTGACTGGTACGACTTTATCATCAAGCCAAATGCTCCCCAAAATCAAATTAATGTGAATACAAGCGGGGGTTCGGAAAATATCAATTACTACCTCTCTTTTACCCAATTAGACCAAACTTCGGTATTGGGACGAGAGTTTACCTTCGGTCGCTCCAACATTCAGGCAAACATTGAAGCTAAAATTGCAAAACGCTTAAAAGTAGGTGCTCAGATCAATGGCCGAATAGAGTCGCGTGAAAATCCGGGCGTTCCCGGTGGTGACGACTATTGGGCGCCGCGCTTTGCTTTGTTTCGCAATCGCCCCACCTGGCGACCTTATGCCAACGACAACCCCGAGTACATCAACCACATTCCAAGTATGGAAACCAACTGGGGGCTGCTGACTATGAAGAACTCGGGTTATTTGAGAAACGATTGGCGGGTCGTGCATCCTACTTTTACCGGAGAGTATGAAACACCCATTGAGGGACTCACGGTAAAAGGGACCTACTCCTATTACTTCGCTGACATGGTTGAAGATATTCATGAATACACCTACGATGCTTACGGCTATAACCCGGAGACTGATGAGTATTACATCTCCTTTGCCAATAAAAATCCGTGGCGTTCGCGAGACACCCGGAAGGTGATAGAGAACGTGTCTCAGTTTCAGGTCAATTATAACAGGGAGTTTGGGCAACACAGTATTGCTGCCACCTTTGTGAACGAACGTATAGAACGGCGCGAATTACACGTGGGGGTTCATTCCGTGCCCAAGACCAATGCTCTTCCCCTCTTGCAGTTCAACGATATGGACAGGTACACCGATGAGGACTGGACTCAGGCACGTATCGGTTATGTGGGACGTATCAACTACAACTTTGCCAATAAGTATTATGTAGAAGTGGCCGGCCGTGAGGATGGTTCCTGGAAGTTTATCGAAAGTGAACGTTGGGGCTTTTTCCCATCGGCATCGGTTGGGTGGCGGATTACCGAAGAGAATTTTGCACAATCGTTGCTGGGGGACAGTGATTTTGATTTGAAATTACGAGCTTCTTATGGTGAGTTGGGTGACGACAATGTAGGCATCGGTGATTTTGATTATATGACCGGTTATAACTACGGCACATCGGTGGTGCCTCTTGGAGACGAGACCATTACCGGTGCCAGAGACCGGGGGGTGCCCATTACCTCCATATCGTGGTTTACCAGCCAGATTACCGACATAGGTGCCGACTTTTCCTTCTGGAGCGGTAAACTGAGCGGTACTTTCGATTATTTCTACCGTAAACGTGACGGGTTGCGCGGCCGAAAATATGATATTTTGGTGCCCAATGAGCTGGGATATGGTCTGCCCGATGAGAATGTGAACAGTGATGCCACCATGGGTTCAGAATTTTCCATCGCTTATAACGGCGAGGCTGGCGAACTCACCTATACCCTTGGCGGAAACATCTCCTATGCCCGCAACAAATTTTTGGATTCATACAAACCACGGTTTGGTAATTCCTGGGATCATTACCGAAATTCTTCTGAAAATCGCTGGACCAGAACTTACTGGGGATACGAAGTGATAGGGCAGTTCGAGTCGTTCGAGCAGATCAACAGCTATACAGTGAACAACGACGGAGTAGGCAACCGGGATATGTTGCCGGGTGACCTCATCTATAAAGATGTGAACGGTGACGGCGTGATTAATGGCTATGATGTAAGACCCATTGGATATCCGCGCGATCGCAACCCCATCCTCAACTTCGGCTTTAATTTTACCGCCCAATACAAAGGATTTGACCTGCGAGCTGACTTTTCAGGTGGTTCCATGTACTCATACAACCAGGGATGGGAGATGCGATGGCCATATCAAAACACCGGTAACCTGTTGGCGCAGTTTTACGACGACCGTTACCACCGGGTAGATCCATTCGACCTGAACAGCCAATGGGTGTCGGGTAAATATCCGCCATTGCGGTTCAATGCCGGCTGGCACAACAATTACAACAAAAATTCCGACTTCTGGCTTACCAATGTGAAGTACTTGCGTATGAGAACTCTGGAGTTGGGCTACACGGTGCCTCAAACCATCATGGACAAACTGGGAATGCAAAGAGCACGGGTATATGTAAACACCTATAACCTTTTCTCCATCGACAACGTGAGCAGTCTGGGCGTCGAGCCTGAAGGGATGGACGAAAACGGATTACAATATCCGCAAAATAAGTTTGTAAATATTGGTGTTAATCTTTCATTCTAATTACTATAAAAAAACAGAAGATATGAAAATTAAAAAGTTTCTCTATATAATCCTGATGGTATTTGCCATCGGATGGAGCTGCGACGATAAGGGGTTTCTGGACAGGGATCCCAAAGATATATTGCTCGAGGGACAGGTTTGGACCGATAATAGAGTGGCACTTTCGGTGCTGGCTGACTTGTACTTTCGCCTTCCAGAGTTTCAAACAGTTTTAAACTGGTGGAATTTTGTCGATTTCGATGAAGGATTTGGATCGGCATTTGGCGACTATTGGCGTCATAAGAACAATGATTGGGGCTATGGCGAATGGGGTATGTGGAATTATGGCCTTATACGAGAGGTGAATCTTTTCATTCAAAAAGCCGAAGCCGCTGATGGCAATCAACTGTCGAATAAAGCAAGATTTATTGCAGAAGGACGATTCATCAGAGCCTGGATATATTTTGAGATGGTGAAGCGTATGGGCGGTGTGCCGCTTATTCTGGAGCCCATGACTTATGATTTCAGTGGTGACCCAACCTATTTGCAGCACCCCCGTGCAAAGGAACATGAAGTTTATGATTTCATCATTGAAGAGCTGGACGCCATTCGTCCCGATCTGCCCAATGATTTGAATATCAAGGCACGTGCCACTTCGTGGCTAACCCTGGCTATGAAGGCAAGAGTTGCCCTGTATGCAGGTTCCATAGCCAAGTATGGGCAAACGACACCTACGGTTTCGTTGCCCGGTGGTGAAGTAGGAATTCCTGCTTCCATGGCCGACGGTTATTATCAAACGGCTCTTACGGCTGCCGAAACATTGATCAATGAGGGATCTTATTCTTTGTATAACAAAAAGGAAGACCTGTCTGATAATTTTGCCAATATCTTTCTGGACAAGTCCAATAATCCGGAGGTGATCTTCGTGAGAGACTTTATTCAGAGCGAGAATTTCGACGACCGCTCCAATAAATTTACCTTGTGGAATCAACCCTGGTCGTTGGCCGAGGATCTGGAAGGCGGACGATTGAATCCTTCGCTAAATCTGGTGCAATCGTTCGAGTTGCTTGACAATACTTTCCAGCCTTTCCAAACCAAAGAAGAGGGTGGGTGGATTTATTACGATAACATTGGGGATATTTTTGCCAACCGGGATGCACGCCTGGAAGGAACGGTCATTATTCCGGGTTCTAAATTCAAAGGACAGGAGGTGGATATATGGGCCGGCTATATGCTCGCCAATGGAGAAGTCATTACCGGGGATACCTATGGTAAAATTTCGGAAGTGCCGGGAAAGGGTGAAGTGCAGGTAGTTGGTTTTGACGGGCCTATTGACCGACTGGAATTTGGTGCTCAAACAGGATTTTACATCCGAAAGCATATGGACCCCACGACCGGCTCAGGCCAAAGAGGTCTCAAGAGCGACAAATGGTGGGTGCGCTACCGCCTGGCTGAAGTTTACCTCAATGCAGCCGAAGCTGCCTTTGAACTGGGTGATAACGATAAAGCGGCAGGCTACATGAACATCGTGCGTGCACGCGCCGGTTTTACCACCGATCTGATGGCTTCCGATATCACTTTCGACCGTATTGTGCATGAGCGTAAGGTAGAACTGGCCTTTGAAGGCCATCAACTTTGGGACTACAAACGCTGGCGCATTGCCCATGAAGTCTTTAATGGGGTGGCCATTGAGAAGGTGACCGATAATCCAGGAGATGCCACTGCCACCAGTACACGCGTGTTTGGATTGTGGCCCTACAAGTTTTATGACAGCACCAATCCCAATAATCCCAATAACGGAAAATATATCTATAAAGAAATCCTCCCCAGCGAGGTGACCGGTGCCGACCGTTTCCGCATGGGCAACTATTATTCAAGAATTGGAGATGACATCCTGAACAACAATCCGCTGATTGTTAAAAATCCCAACCATAATTAATAACCAAGAGCAATGAAGAACCTTAAAATATTTTTTCTGATCGCTGTCATATTCGGATTCCTAGCATCCTGTGAATATGATAACTACGATGAACCAAAGTCTTTGCTGCAGGGAAGCATCGTTTACAATGGTGAGCCCATAAATGTAGCTTACAATGCAGTGGGCTTTCAGTTGTACGAGCCTGGATGGGAACTATCCTATCCTATTGATGTGGCTGTGAACCAGGACGGTTCCTATTCGGCCCTGCTTTTTAACGGCACCTACAAGCTTATAATCGATCCCAACCAGGGGCCCTTTCGCAACATCACCAATTCCGAAACACAATCGGACACCATTAATGTGCAGGTAAAAGGGAACATCCAACTTGACGTGGAGGTCATGCCCTATTACATGATCCGCAATGAAAACTTCAGCGTGAGTGGAAGAACAGTGACCGCCACTTTTGGTATTGAGCAAATCATTACCGGTACCGATGCCAAAGCTGTGGAGGCCGTGCATCTAAGTGTTCATAAGCGTCAGTTTGTAGATAACCTGAACAACCTCGCGAATACGGATATGGCAGGTGCCGACATAACAAACATGAGTTCCATTTCCATGAATGTTACGGTACCATCAATGACACCCACACAGGATTATGCCTTCGTGCGAATCGGAGTCAAGATCGCGGGGGTAGAAGACCTCATCTTTTCGCCAGTACAGAGAGTGGAGTTGTAAAATTGCTTTTATCTGTCGTTCTGCCACAAATGTAGCGGAACGACAGATTTTCTCTTTGCAGTAACGCTTTACTAACTAATTATTTATGATCATTAAAAAAAGCAGGCTGGCTTTCCTGACAGGGACTTTTTTGATGGGAGCCGTTTTATTTTCCTGCTCCGCGGGAGAGGCCACCATGAAACCCAAAGACGACGGTACCACCCGGGTACGCGCTCCTGCCTACCCGCTTATTACCATCGATCCTTACACCAGCGCCTGGTCGTTTACCGATACATTGTATGCCGGCCCGGTTCGTCACTGGACGGAAAAAACACATGGTTTAATTGGTGCCATAAGAGTAGATGGAAAAGTTTACCGCTTTTTGGGAAAAGAAGATATTCCCTATGAGGTGGTGGCACCCATGGCTAACTACGAGCCCTGGGAAGCCAAATACGTATTGGAACAACCCGCAAGCGGTTGGGAACAACCAGGCTTCAACGATGCCTCCTGGAAGACCGGGAAAGGGGCCTTTGGAACTTCAGGCATGCCTGCTTTGTCCACCCTCTGGGAAACAGAAGACCTTTGGGTGCGTCGCGAAATAATCATTCCTGAAAATCTTTCCAATGCCGACCTTTCCCTGATTTATTCGCACGACGATATTTTTGAGTTGTATCTAAACGGAGAACGGTTGGTAAAAACCGGGTACGAATGGCACAATAATGTGGAATTGAAAATAGATCGCGACCAGTTAAAGCCAGGCGGAATAAATGTAATAGCCGCTCATGTTCATAATCGCACTGGTGGAGGCTATGTTGATTTTGGCATTTTTCAGGAGAATGAACAACAGGAGGTTTTCGCAAAAACAGCCGTTCAAAACAGTGTGGCTATGTCGGCTACACAAACTCACTACAATTTCACCTGCGGGCCGGTTGATTTGAATGTGCAATTTGTCTCTCCTCTCTTGCCCGACGATCTGGAATTGTTGTCTCGCCCCGTGAATTATATCAATTACCAGGTAGCTTCCAACGATGGAAGGAAACACGATGTGCAGGTCTATTTTGAAGCAACCCCACAATGGGCGGTGAATGAAATCAGCCAGGAAGTGGATGTTTCAGGAGGAAAATCCGGGGATGTGCGCTTCCTGAAAACCGGAACGACCGAACAACCCGTTTTGCAGAAAAAAGGAGACGACGTGCGTATCGATTGGGGCTGGTTTTATCTGGCTGCCAAGGACCAGGAAGGTCTTTCAACGGCTGTGGATGACTATTTTTCAGCCAAAACCATGTTCGCGGAAGAGGGAAGGGTTAATTCGGTTGTGAACACGGTAACAGCTAAAATGACCCGGTCGATGCCGGTGTTGGCCTGCGTGGAGGCACTGGGAGAGGTTTCTTCAGGAACTAAAGAGGGCTTCGTGATGCTGGCCTATGATGACATTGAGTCCATACAATACTTTGGCGATAACCTGAAAGCCTGGTGGCGCAAGGATGGAAAAGTAACCATCCACGACGCGTTGCAGGCCGCCGCCAGCGATCACGATGCGGTAATGGAGCGCTGTATCGACCTGGACAAACAGGTTTGGAATGAAACATTGGAGGCTGGCGGAAAAAATTATGCCGACCTATGCATACTGGCTTTTCGCCAATCCATTGCCGCTCACAAGCTGGTGAGAGATAACGGGGGCAACATCCTGTTCCTTTCCAAAGAGAATTTCAGTAATGGCTCTATTGGGACAGTTGATTTGACCTATCCCTCTTCCCCTTTGTACCTGATATACAATCCTGAATTACTGAAGGGCATGATGAATCCGATCTTCTATTACTCCGAAAGTGGCAAATGGACAAAGCCTTTTGCTGCACATGATGTGGGGACCTATCCGCATGCCAATGGCCAGACTTATGGAGCAGACATGCCCATCGAGGAATCGGGTAATATGGTGATATTGGCTGCTGCCATTGCCGATGCTGAAGGTAATGCCGGGTATGCCGAAAAACATTGGGAGACGCTGACCACCTGGGCCAACTATCTTTTGGAAAATGGCCTTGATCCTGAAAATCAGTTGTGTACCGACGACTTTGCTGGTCACTTTGCACATAACGTCAACCTTTCGGTGAAGGCCATCATGGGGATTGCAAGCTATGGCCGTTTGGCCGAGATGCTTGGGAAAGACGAAGTGGCCGAAAAATATACCGCCGAAGCCAAACACATGGCAGAGGAGTGGATAAGAATGGCCGACGATGGCGATCATTACCGGCTTACTTTCGACAAGCCCGGCACCTGGAGCCAGAAATACAATCTTGTTTGGGATAAATTGCTCGATCTGAATATATTTCCTCCCATTGTTCGGAAAACAGAAGTAGCTTATTACCTTACCCGCCAAAACGAGTACGGGTTACCCCTCGATAATCGTGCCACCTATACCAAAACAGATTGGATCGTCTGGAGCGCTACCCTGGCCGATGATATGGAGACTTTTCAGAAAATTATTGATCCATTGCATCGTTATGTGACGGAAACGCCCGATCGTGTACCCATGAGCGATTGGTACCAGACAATTGATGCCACTCAGGTAGGGTTTCAGGCTCGCTCGGTGGTTGGCGGATATTTTATTAAGCTGCTGGAGGAGGGAAGATAGAAGTGGGAAGCACGAAGCACGAAGCACGAAGCACGGAGTTGGGGGAGGATGGAAAGTTGGAATACCGGAAGAGAATAGGTAAATTGAAGGCAAGTTATTGAAATTTCGGATTTCGGATTTCGCCTGCCTGCCGAAAGGCAGGGATTTCTGATTGAGCTTTGAGCTTTCAACTTGATTACCGATCACCGATCACCCTTTTCCCGCATTAAGGAACGGTTCTGATTTACAAAACCTGCATACAGAACCGTTCCCTCTCCGGCTTCCCTCTTCCAACCTCTAACCTCTAACCTCTAACCTCTAACCAAAAACTCAAAACAACCATGAAAAACACACTCACACTCCTCCTCTTATTCAGCTTCTTTGAGCTGCTTCATGCTCAGGGAACCCGGTGGAGCGAACAAAAAATTGCCGACTGGAACAAAGACCAGCCCTGGTTTTGCGGCATGAACTATATTCCTTCCAATGCCATAAACTACACGGCCATGTTGGACAAGACAAGTTTTTCGCCGCTTCTCATTGAAAAAGAGATGCAACTGGCCGAAGAGCTCGGCTTCAACTGTGCCCGGGTGGTGCTGCAACATGCCGTATATGCTGATGATCCCGAATATTTTATCGGAGCTTTGGATCAATTCCTGGAGATTTGCGATCGTCACGGCATAAAGGTGATGCCTTGTTTCTTCGACGATTGTGCGTTTGGCGTCAATACCGATCCCATCACCGGAGTGCAACCCGAGCCCCTGGAGGGTTGGTACGCCTGGGCCTGGTCGCCGTCACCCGGTTATACTATGGTGGTGGACGAGCGTGAACATCCAAAACTGGAGAAATACGTGAAAGAGGTAATAGAGCATTTCAAAAACGACGACCGGATCTTTGTCTGGGACCTATACAACGAACCCACCAATACGCCCATGCCTGAGCGAAGTCTGCCGCTGGTTCATAAAGTGTTTGAATGGGCGCGTGAGGTAAACCCCTCGCAACCGTTAACGATTGCAGTATGGAATGGTAATGAGGCGCTTAATGAGATCATCCTGGCCAATTCAGACATCATCACCTTTCATCGATATGCCCATAAGGCGGATACCGAAAAGTTTATGAATGAAATGATGAAGCACAATCGGCCGGTTATTTGCACCGAATGGATGAACCGCACGAGGGATTCGCGAATTGAAGACATCCTGCCCATGTTTAAAGAACACCAGGTGGGAAGCATGCTTTGGGGCCTGGTTAACGGAAAAACACAAACCCATCTCCCCTGGGGCCATCGGCCCGAGATGCTGCCCTATACCGGTGTTTGGCAGCACGACCTTTATACAAACGATTTTAAACCTTACAAACCTGAAGAAATAGAGTTGATAAAGGAACTGACAAGGAACGGTTTTGATTCTCAATAATATAACAATGACAAAAAACAAATGACAAAGATTTCAGTGCTGACCTTAGCTCTTCTTCTCCTATCCCTGGTCATGATGGGGCAAAACCCAAATACCGGCCAAATGATGTTTGGCGATACCAGCCGTCGCGGGGTCCCCTATTCAAAAGACCCGCACGTGATAAAGTTTAATGGGGAGTATCTGATGTACTATTCCATTCCACCCGTAGTGGGGAAAAACGATCCCATGAACGGATGGGCCATTGGTATTGCCAAAAGCACCAATCTTGTCGACTGGGAAAGAATAGGGGAGATATTGCCCATGGCCGATTTTGATAAAAAAGGCCTTGCCGCGCCTTGTGCCCTTGTGCGGGACGGGAAAGTGCACCTCTTTTACCAAACCTATGGTAACTGGCGGGACGATGCCATTTGTCATGCCACCTCTTTGGATGGTCTGCATTTCGAGCCCAATCCCACCAATCCCGTATTCCATCCTACAGGGGATTGGAACAGTGGAAGGGCTATCGATGCCGAAGTGGTGCGCTTTAACGATCGCTACCTGCTTTACTTTGCCACCCGTGATACCAGTATGACCATTCAGATGCAAGGCGTGGCAGCTGCTCCCGTGAACACCGATTTTAGCCGGGGTGATTGGACGCAGCTTACCAATGAACCCATCATGGCGCCTAAATATCCCTGGGAGGGCCAATGCGTGGAAGGGGCTTCCATCATTCAAAAGGGGGATAGTCTCTATATGTTTTATGCCGGCGCCTACAACAACGCACCCCAACAAATTGGCGTGGCCACCAGCAAGGACGGTGTTCAATGGCGCCGCATGAGCAATAAGCCTTTTTTGCCCAATGGCGATCCGGGCACCTGGAATGCCTGCGAGTCGGGCCACCCGCACATTTTCCTTGATGATGACGGGCGCAGTTACCTTTTTTTTCAGGGAAACAACGACAAGGGCAAGACATGGCTTATTTCACAACAGGAAATTGTGTGGGATGAGGATGGGCCGGTTATTTTTGTATTTTAGACAATTTGTTGCTTCGGGATCGGTTCTGATTCGGAAAGCCGCATATCAGAACCATTCCGTAATTGCTTGCCGGTATTTAAGGAACGGTTCTGATTCGCAAAACGGCTATACAGAACCGTTCCGTTAAAAACCTCTAACCTCTAACCTCTAATCTCTAACCTCTAACCTCTAACCTCTAACCTCTAATCTCTAATCTCTAACTTCTAACCTCTAACCTCTAATCTCTAATCTCTAATCTCTAACTTCTAACCACTAAAATTTATCAATATGAAAAAGTTATTTTTAGTAAGCCTCCTGGCAGGGCTGTTGATTTCAGCCGGCGCTCAAAGCTGGCAGCCGGCCGGCGATAAGATAAAAACCCCCTGGGCCGAAAAGGTGAACCCTGATAAACCCCTGCCCGAGTATCCGCGTCCGCAGATGGTGCGCGATGACTGGAAAAACCTGAACGGGTTATGGGATTACGCCATTGTGGGTAAGGGCAGCAACATCCCTTCGCAATTCGATGGCAAGATTCTGGTGCCTTTTGCCGTGGAATCGAGTCTTTCGGGTGTTCAAAAAAGAGTGGGGCAGGACAACGAACTGTGGTACCATCATACCTTCACAGTACCCTTTGACTGGAAAAACAAGCGGGTATTGCTTCATTTTGGGGCCGTGGACTGGGAGACCGACGTGTGGGTCAACGATGTGAAAGTGGGCACCCACCGGGGAGGTTATGCCCCCTTCAGTTTTGATGTAACGCCTTTTCTTACCAAAAGTGGCAACCAAAAGCTCGAAGTAAGGGTTTGGGACCCTTCCGACCAGGGCTTTCAGCCCAGGGGAAAGCAGGTGGAGAAACCTCACGGTATCTGGTACACACCCGTGACCGGCATCTGGCAAACCGTTTGGCTCGAGCCTGTGGCACCAGCTCATCTTTCTCATCTTAAAACCGTTCCCAATATTGATGGAGGCAATGTCTCCGTGCTGGCCGCCACCGAAAATTCTTCGCCTTTCGACCTGGTAGAAGTAAAAGTAATGGAGAACGGCAAGGTGCTTAGTTCCGGTAAAGGGGTGGTGGGTCAGGAAGTGCTGGTGAGCGTTCCCGATGCCAAACTATGGAGTCCCGATTCCCCGTTTCTTTATGATATGGAAGTGTCGCTGGTGCGCGATGGAAAGGTGTTGGACAAGGTGAAGAGTTACTTTGGCATGCGAAAAATATCCACTGCCCGCGATGAAAATGGCGTGGTGCGTATGCAACTCAACAATGAGAATCTGTTCCAGTTTGGCCCGCTCGATCAGGGTTGGTGGCCCGACGGACTCTATACCGCCCCCACCGACGAGGCCCTGCTTTTCGATATTAAAAAGACCAAAGATTTTGGTTTCAATATGATACGCAAGCACGTGAAGGTGGAACCGGCCCGTTGGTATTACCATTGCGACCGCGAAGGCATCCTGGTGTGGCAGGATATGCCCAATGGCGACCGTTCGCCTCAGTGGCAGATGCGCAATTACTTCAGCGGTAAGGAGAACGAGCGCAGCGCCGAGTCGGAAGCCAACTTCCGTCAGGAGTGGAAAGCCATCATGGACCTGGCATATTCCAACCCCAGCGTAGTGGTTTGGGTGCCATTCAACGAAGCCTGGGGACAGTTTAAAACCCCTGAGATCGTGGAGTGGACCAAAAATTACGATCCGTCACGTTTGGTGAACCCCGCAAGTGGTGGCAACCATTACGATGTGGGTGATATGATCGACATGCATAATTATCCCGATCCGGTGATGGGCCTTTACGACTCCAAACGCGTAAACGTATTGGGCGAATATGGCGGCATCGGTCTGGTTTTTGACGACCATATTTGGGAGCAGGGCCGCAACTGGGGCTATGTACAGTACAAAACCTCCGAAGAAGCCACCGACGCTTACGTGCGTATGGCTGAAAAACTGATGAAGATGATTCCTTTTGGTTACTCGGCTGCCGTATATACCCAAACCACCGACGTGGAAGTGGAGGTGAACGGTTTGATGACCTACGACCGCGAAGTGATCAAGCTGAACGAAGAGCGATTGAGAAAGGTGAATCAGGAAGTGATAAATACATTGAAGTAAATATTTGAAAATGAAAAATACGATAAATGTTCACCCGGGAGAGATATTGCAGAAGGAATTCCTGGAGCCGTTAGGTATCACAGCCTATAGGCTTGCCAAAGCTGTTGGGGTTCAACAAACCAGGATCAGTCTTATCCTAAAAGAACAGCGGGGTATTTCTGCTGATACCGCTTTGCGTTTTTCAAAATTTTTTGGAACGACGCCGGAATTTTGGATGAATTTACAAAAAGAGTACGATTTGAGAAAGGTCAGAATGGAGAAAAAAGAGGCGCTTGACAGGATAATGCCTATCGCATAAAGACAGGTTGGCTCCGGCCCTCTTTTTTCACAAGGGATACCTTGTTTTTTAACAAATTATCAGCATCTATTATGAGACTTAAAA
>JACDJB010002183.1_pt1 | contig 14581 bp, 10 predicted proteins | sample 7454121 | NCBI WGS metagenome assembly JACDJB01 (sample SAMN14253290, study PRJNA609438) | sludge metagenome | isolation source: sludge after 25d culture with pyrite | collected 2018-12-20 | reverse complement strand
TCCTTTAGAGGGTCGATGATTCCGGCTTGCCTGACCCTTCAACGCTGGTCGGTGTGAGCTGCCGTTGGGTGAGGAATCGTCGGGGGTCGGAGAAAGTTAAGGCCCGTTGCGCAAAAATCTGTGTGTTTTTCATCGGGCGGCGCCCGGTGGTGCGGAAGACGCCTTGACCACGCGGTTCTTGCCCGCCTGTTTGGCCTGGTACATGGCGGCGTCGGCGCGGGCGACGAGCGCGTCCTGCGCTTCGCCGTCGGCGCGCTCGGCGACGCCGGCGCTGAAGGTGATGAGCACGCGTTCGTTGTTGTGCAGGAAATACTGCTTGGTCAGCGTGCGCTGCAGGCGGGCGATGGTGCGCTGTGCCTCGTCGATGCCGGTGTTGGGCATGAGGATGAGGAATTCCTCGCCACCCAGCCGCGCGATGTGATCGGTGACGCGCAGCGCTTCCTTCGCCACCTTGACCAGGTGGATCAGCGCTTCGTCGCCGGTCTGGTGGCCGCGCAGGTCGTTCAGCGCCTTGAAGTTGTCGATATCGAGGACGGCGACGGAGAACGCCGTCTGGTAGCGGTCGGCACGTGCAATCTCGCGCACGAATTCCTCGTCCAGGCCGCGCCGGTTGAGGCTGTGGGTGAGGGGGTCCTCGCGCACCAGCGCGCTCATCTGCGCGAGTTCGCCTTCTAGTTGGCGGATGCGCGCCTCGGCCATCTGCGCGGCGTCGCGTTCGAGAATCAACTGGTCGCGCGCGCGCTGGGTGTCGGTCTGCGCGGCGCGGGTGTCGTGCAGCAGGTTTTCCAGGATGCGATTGAGTTCGAGCACGTCCTCGGTATGACTGATCTGCTCGATGTGGCCGGCGAGCTTGGCCTGGAATTCGTCACTGGTGACCACCGCGTCGGAGAGGCGCGAGACGAAGGTCGTCATGGTGGCTTTCAGGGTGGCGGTGGCCTCGCGCAGGCTGTGTTTCACCAGTCCCTGCTTGTACACCACTTCCTTCAGGCGTTTTTCCACGTCCTGTAGCGTCGGTACGCGCAGGCTGCCCGCGAGCATCTCCTGCACCACGTCGATCTGGCCGCGCAGCCAGGTGTCGTCGTCGAGCAGTTCGCCGATGTTTTCCACCAGCAGCAGCAGGATGCGCTTGAGCATTTCCTGCTGGTCGAGCAACTGGGTGGCGTTGAGGTCGACGTGGAACCACAGCGTCTTCAGCCCGGCTGCCGCCTCGCGCAGCGCCGCAGCGCTGGTGGCCGCGCGCACCTCGCCGGCCAGGCGCTGGGCGTCTTCGGCGAGTCTGGGCACATGGCCGAGCAGCGCGGCCAGCGCCAGTTCCAGTGTTTTCGCCAGCAGCTCGCGCAGCGTCGCCAGATCTTCCGACTGCGATCCGCTGCCTTCGGCCTGTTTCTTGAGCTGGACCGACACCTGCCCCAGTTGCTTGCGGGCAAGCTTCCAGTCGCCCTTGCGCACGGCGTCGCCGAGCACGTCGACCACGCTGCCAAGGTCGGGATGGTGCAGGTTCAGGTCGGTGACCAGTCCCGCCAGCGCTGTCGCCGCGCCATCCGGTGGGACGGCGTCGGCCACTGGTTTGCCGACGATTTCCTCGTACAGGGCCTGGTAGTTGTCCGGCGTCGGTGCGATCTTGCGCATTGCCAGACGGCGCAAGGCCTCGCGCGCGACTTCCGTCGGGTTGGCGGGATTGATTTTTGCGGTCGGCTCGGCCATGTCAGTGCTTCGGGCCCATGGAGGCATTTGTCATGCCTCGCATCGTAGGGCGGCCGGGACCGGGGCAAAGGCCGGATTAGGACGGGAAAAGGGGGGCTATTTTGGGGTGAGCGTCCGCTCGGCACCTTGCTCAGGTCCGTCCTTGTGAACCGGCAATCCCCACCACAGAGACGCGGAGAAGCGCGAAAAACAGGGTGTTCGTCGTCCCGCCCATCGGATGGCCCATGAAAACGACACAAGTCCATGTTTTTGCGTCGTGTTCTCTGTGCTTCCGTGGCTCGACCGCCTTTTTCCAGGTTGAATCGTAATGACGCGCACAAGGGTCTGGAACCGGCACGGCGACGTTCCATTTCGGAACACGTGAAACATCAGGCGCCCGCGTTTCTCTTGCCACGACCCGTTGTGGGCAAAGTTCAACTGAAAAAACAGTGACGTAAGAACATGGCATGAGATTTGCTTTTTGTCGTGTATCGACTTCCCCTGATTGAAGAAAATGCTGCTTCAACGGATTTTCGTGGCGTTCCTGCTCGTGAGCGCGCATGCGGCGGCGCATGCGCATTCCGATGCGTCGATGTTCGGCGGGACGACGTCCGCGGCGGACCATCATGATCACCCGGTGGAGGCGGCCGCGCGCTATCCGGCGTCGGTGATTTTTGACCCGCGGCAACTGGTGGACGTGACCATCAAGATCAACGCGCGCATCACCCGGCTGAACAACCTGTATGTGGGAAAGCGCGTGACGCGCGGCGAGGTGCTGGGTGAAATGGAAAGCGCCGAACTGGAGACCATTCAGGGCACGTATCTGGGCTTGTTCGCGAACATGGAGGCGGTGCGGGAATTCTCCATGACGGGCAACGAGAAGCTCATCGACGCCCGCATGGGGCTGAGTTGGCGGGGAATGTCCGAAGAGGACATCAAGTTGCTGGAAACGCGGGGCGAGCCCTTGAAGAGGATCCGCATCAAGTCGCCGGAGACCGGCTACATCTATGGCCTGAACGTCGTCAACAACCAGATTCTGAATACGAGCGGGCAAGTCGGGCAGTACACCGCGACGGGGACGACCATTCTGACGATCGCCCGCCCGGCGGCGATGCAGGTGGAAGCCAGTCTGCCGGCGAAGGTGGCGGGCAAGCTGAGGCCGGGGCAGCCGGCGACCATGTATGTGGTCGACGCGCGCCGCGGCGAGGTCGCGATCCCGGCTCTCGTGCAGCGTGTCTTTGCCTTCGTTAACCCGATCAACCAGCGTCAGCGTGTGCGACTGCGGCTGATGGGCAATCCGCCGAACGGGATGGCTTTGCCGGCTGGCCTGCAGGCAAGTGTGAGTGTGGGGGGGTGATCATGCGCATTGAGGCGGGGGAGAGGCGCCGGGCGTCCGTGTGGCACAAGCCGTGGCGAGGAGGCGTTTGCGCGCTGGCTTGCAGCGGGTTGCTCGTCATGCTGGCACAGCAGGCTTCGGGGCATAGCGATCCCCGCATGTTCGGCCAGGCGGGGGCTGCGGCGGCCACGCCGACCGCGGTTGCCAGTGAGGTGCAGTTGCCGCCCGGTGTGGCGGGGCAGGAACTCAGTCTGTTCACGCTGGCCGAATCCCAGGCCGGATCACAGGCGTCGACGGTAAAGACTTATGGTCTGGTTGTTCCCAATGCGCAGGCCATGCTTGACGTGAATCTCATCGTCAGTGGCCAAGTGAAGGATGTGCATGTCCGTGTGGGGGACAGCGTACGCAAGGGCCAGCCCATCATCTCGATCTTCAACCCCGAGTTCATCACGACGCAGCGAGGCCATCTCGAATTCCTGAAGAACGAGGAAAAACTACAGGCGCTGCGCGAAGAGGGGCGGTTACCGAACTATCTGAAGGATGCGAAGGAGAATCTGCGCTGGTGGGGCATGAACGACCGGCAGATCAGTGATCTCATCGAGCATGGCAAGGTCGTCGACCACATCACGCTCGATGCACCCGCCGACGGGTTCGTCACGGCGCTCTTCGTACAGCCGGGCTCTGTGGTGAATGCCGGCGACAGAACCATGAAACAGTTCGTGGTGGTCGGCAAGGCCGTGGCGCGGATGGTATCTGCCCAGGCCGCGCCGTGGGTGGAGGGTTATGTCTATCCCGACCAGCGCGCGTTGTTGCGGCCGGGCTTGCCCGTGCGCGTCGGACTGGCGGACGGCCGTCAGCTTGAGCGTCACATCACCCAGGTGCTACCCATCGTGGACCCGAACACGCAGCGCGCGCGTTTTCTGGTCGATCTGGGTCGGGCGCCGGTGGGGCTGGCAATGGGCCAGGCCGTGGATCTCAGCTTGCGCCTGGACGCGCGCACGGGGGTCTGGGTGCCGCGCCAGGCCGTGCTCGGGCAGGCGGTCCGGCCCGTGGTCTACGTAAAAATCGCACCGGGCCGCTACCGGCGCACGCCGGTGGCGGTGCTGGACGAATCCACCGAACTGTTGCGGGTGGATGGGGTGGAGGCGGGCGCCAAGGTGGTGGTGGCCGGCAAAATGATGCTGGAAGGTTTTCATCGCATTTCGACCGGCGCCGGCGGGGCTGCCGATACCCATCACCATGATCACTGAACCGATGACGGGCTGACAAATGTTCGATTGGGCAATCCGATGGTCTCTGCGGAACCGACTGACGGTGATCGCGCTGTATGTGATTCTTGCGGGCGCGAGTATTGTCGCGGCGCTGAACATGGCGGTGGACGTGTTTCCGGAGTTCGCGCCGCCGCAGGTGCAGATCCAGACCGAGGTTCCGGGCTACTCCGCCAACGATGTGGAAACGCTGGTTACGCGACCGATCGAGGTCGTGCTCCAGGGTGCTCCCTACATCGAGCATATCCGTTCCAACTCCTCCGTTGGCCTGTCTCGCATCACCATCGTGTTCAAATGGGGTGTCGATATCTACCGCGCGCGCCAGATCGTCCAGGAACGTATCCAGACCGTGCAGGGCCAGCTTCCTTCCGGCGCCCAGACGCCGCAGATGATGCCGGTGACATCGGCGGTGAGCTGGCTGCTCAAATTCGGTCTGGTGGACTGGTCCGGCGCCAATCGCGAACACGAGTTGCGCACGCTGGTCGATTGGGATATCCGCAACCGGCTTCTGGCGCAGCCGGGGGTGGCATCGGTGGTTGCGGTGGGTGGTGGGGTCAAGCAGTACCAGGTCTTGCTCGATCCCCTGCGCATGCGCAAGTACGGCGTGTCCGCCGGGATGGTCGCGCAGGCGCTGCGCGCCGCCAATCTGGTGGCGCCGGGAGGATTCGTTTATCCGAGTGCGGAGGAGGAATATTTCATCCGCGCCAACGGCAAGGTGACCAGCCTGCGCGATGTGACGGACACGCTGGTGGTGATGCGCGACGGCCAGCCAATTCATGTCGGAGATGTCGCGGAGGTTCGCTTTGGCAGCGAGGTGAAGCGCGGGGATGGGCAGATATTTGGTGGCCCGGCGATCATCGGGACGGTGTCCAAATTGTGGGGTGCGGACACGATGGAGACCACGCGCAACGTCGAAAAGGTGCTGGCCGCCATGGCCGAAAACCTGCCCGAGGACGTGCAACTGATCCCCAATCTGTTCCGTCAGGCCAGTTTCATCGAGGCGTCGATCGACAACCTGCGCGATGCGCTGCTGCATTCGTCCGTCATCGTCGCGCTCGTCCTGCTACTGTTCCTGTTCCGCTGGCGGCCGACGGCGATCAGCCTGGTTGCAATTCCCACTTCCCTGCTCGCCGGCGTGCTCGTGCTGTGGATGCTCGACATCAGCATCAACGCACTCACCCTGGGTGGTCTGGTGTTCGCCATCGGCGAGGTGGTGGACGATGCCATCATCGACGTGGAAAACATCCTGCGTCGGCTGCGCGAGAACAAGGCCGCAGCCGCGCCCGTTCCGGCGTTGGACATCGTCTATGAGGGTTCCCGGGAAATTCGCAACTCGGTGGTGTTCGCCACGCTCATCATTCTTGTCGCGTTCTCCCCGATTTTCTTCCTGCAGGGGATCGAGGGAAGGATTTTTCAGCCGATGGCCATCGCCTACCTGGCCGCCATCGCGAGTTCGCTGATCGTCGCCGTCACCCTGGTGCCGGTGCTGAGCTACTATTTCATGGGCCGCACGCGGCACGAATACGGCCTCGGGCCGGTATCGGAATTCCTGCTGGTACGCTATCGCGGCCTCCTGCGACGCCTGCTGACGTGGCCACTTCCGGTGATGGTAGGTACCCTGGCGCTGGTGGCCGCCGCGGCATTCGTTTTTTCGGGGCTCGGTCGTTCCTTCATTCCGCCTTTTCATGAGGGCAATCTGGTGATTGCCACCACGATGATGCCGGGCACCTCGCTGGAAGAAAACCTGCGCATGGGCCGCGAGGTGGAAAAGCTGATCGGCGACATGCCGGAGGTCGCGAGCCTGGCGCAGCGTGCCGGCCGATCGCGGCTCGACGAGGATGCCCAGCCGGTCAATTTCAGCGAGTTCGACATTGCCCTGAAACCCGGGACGGCGAACGTACCGGAGGTCATGCAGCGAATCCGCGAGCGGCTTGCACAGATTCCCGGGATGTCGACGAACGTCTCGCAATTCATCACCCACCGCATGTCGGAAATTCTCTCGGGCGTGCGATCCCAGGTGGCGATCAAGATCTACGGCCAGGATTTCGCGGTGTTGCAGCAGAAGCAACAGGAGATCCATGCAGCGGTGCAGGGCATCGCTGGAATCGTCGATCTGCAGATGGAACCGATGATTCTCGTGCCGGGTATCGATGTTCGGGTCGAGCGGGCCGTAGCGGCGTCCTACAGGTTCTCGCCCGGCGCCATCGTGGCTCAGGTTGAGCAGGCCTTCAACGGCGTGGCGATTTCCAGGGTGCTGGAGCAGGACCGCACCTTCGACCTGTTCCTGCGCATCGACGAGGCGACCCGTGCCAACATCCGGACGTTGGGTAGCATGCCACTGATTTCACCGGAAGGTGTCGTCGTGCCGCTGCGGGATCTGGCGCAACTGGTCTCCGTGCAGGAGCCCTACATGATCAACCGGGATACCGGCGCGCGCCGTGCGGTCGTGCAGTGGAACACCGACGGGCGCGATCTCGACAGTGTGGTGCGCGAGGCGCAGGCTCGCATCAAGGCGAAGGTCAAGCTGCCGCCCGGGTACGCGCTGGAGATCGGCGGGGATTTCGAGGGGCAGCAGCGCGCCACGCGTGCCCTGCTGCTGTCCGGCGCTGCCGCTCTGGTGCTGATGACGCTCATCATGTTCCAGGCGTTCCGCAACTGGCCGCTGGTGACGCTGGTCATGCTGAACCTGCCACTTGCCTTGATCGGCGGCGTCTTCGCCCTCGCCCTGGCTGGTGAAACCCTGAACGTTTCGTCGATGATCGGTATGGTGGCCCTGTTCGGCGTAGCAACCCGCAACAGCCTTCTGCTCGTTTCCCGCTACCAGCACCTGATGCACGACCAGCCGCAGGCCGCTCTGGCCGAAATTGCCGTCCGGGGCGCGTGTGACCGCCTGGTGCCGATCCTGCTGACGGCCTTCACCGCGGCGCTGGCCGTGACGCCGCTGATTTTCGGCGATCCCACCGGCAAGGAAATGGAACGTCCCCTCGCGATCGTCCTGCTGGGGGGCATGCTGAGTTCGACCTTGCTGAATCTGGTGGTCATCCCCACCTTGTTCGCATGGCTGGCTTCCCGCTGGCCAGGTCGGTTCGCGAAGATGAGTGCCTGAGCGGCCGCCTTCCTGGCATGGCTATGGCCGGAGCCGGTTACGGCCTAACATAACACTTTATCGGCTTGATGACGGGGCGGTCCATGTTCACCCAATCACCCGTTTCCTACCTGGCGGCTTTTCTGACCGGGGACCATGGCGCTACCAGACAGCGGGGCCCGCTCGTCAGCCTGCCGGAAGTCGGGGCGTTCCTGTGGCTGGTGCTGCTGCTGGCCGCGCCGCTTGCCGTGTTTCCGCAGCTCTCGCTTTCCGCACTGGAGCAGGCATATCCGGAACCGCAAAGCCATCTTCTCGTCGAGACCTTCTGCGGTTTCACCGCCCTGACGGTTTCCGCGATGATCCTGTCGATCTGCCTGAGACGGCGCAGCCTGAGTATGCTCATGTTCGGACTGGGATTCCTGATCATGGGCATCTTCGACATGCTGCATGCATGGACGGATCCGCACCGCGATTTTGCGGATTTCGTGCTGTATCACACGCTCTCGACCTTTTTCGGCAGTGTCCTCATCCTGGCGGGTACGCTCGTGCGTATTGCAGGCGAGCGCGATCATGGATTTTCCAGGGCCGACCTCATGACGTTTGCCGTCGGGCTGGCCGTGATGGCCGGTGTGGCGTGGCTGTATCGGCACTATATCCCGGAACTTTTCCCCGCAAGCGGCGGCACGTTCCCTGCGCAGGTTCATATCGTCCATTATCTGGCTGGTGTGTTCTATGTGCTGGCGGCCATCGCGTTCTTTCGCCATTTTCGTGTGCATCGCCAGGCTCTGGCGTTGCTGGTGGCGAGCCTGTTGATTGTGTTCGCGCAAAGTGCCTACCTCTTCAGCTTCTCCAGCCTGTGGAACCTGACATGGTGGGTGTGGCACGGCACCAAACTCCTGTTCTATCTGGGTACCATGCTGATCGTGTTCGTCGGCTTTCTGCTCGCCTTGCGGGCTATCGAGAATTCGCGCCACTTGCTTGCCCGCGCCAACCGCAGCCTTGCGCGCTCCCGGCGGACGGCCCAGGTGTTCAACCAGGAGCTCACGATTCGCAACCGCTTGTTCCAGGAGGGCATGCTCACGCGGAATCTCGACGAGGCCCTGGACGCCGTTTCCCGGGCGATACGTCAGCTCTTGGGGTTCACCCTGTCCGAGCTCGCCCTGCATGTGCCCGAGGACGAAGTCGACGAATTCAATCGCCGCATACGCCGGCTGAGCGCCCGTTGGCCGGTGTGTGCCCAGCGCGCGTCGAGTACCTGCAATCCCGCGAGCTGTCGGCCCGTCCTGTCGATACCTGGGCTCGTGCAATGCAATTGGCGGGATGCGGGTTGTACGTCCGTGTGTCTGCCGCTCAGTGCCAACGGTGAGGAGATCGGTCGACTGCGTTTGCTGGCGAGGGGGCCGGGGCTGGAGCCCCGGCACGCGGATGTCGTGCGCGCACTCGTCGTGGAGGTCAGCGCCATTGTGCACGACAAACTGCTTTACCAGCAGCGCCAGGACGCCAACGATTTCCGCACGGCCTTGTTGCGGGTATCCACCATGCTCACCTCGACCCTGGACCTGGACCGCGTGCTGCATGCGGTGTGCAAGGAAAGCGCGGGTCTGTTTGAAAGCGACGCCGCGCTGGTCTGGCTGCCCGACGACGAAACCCGCGAGCAATACTCTCTTGCGGCAGGATGGTTTTCCGAGACGGACCAGCAGGTGTCGGCGGAGCTCAAGGCCTGGTGCGGGGATCGTGACCAGTGCGCCGCACTGCTCCGCGGCATTGGCGGACATTACCTGCCTCTCGGCATCCTGTGGCGCGACGATTCGATGCCGACCCCGTTCGGCAAGCCCGCAGGCTGTCCATGGGAGGCGCTCGCCCTGTTTCCCTTGCTCGACGGCAATGATCTCGTCGGCGTGATGGTGCTGGCGCGCAAGGAGCCGGTGCGCTTCAGCGCTGCCACGCTGGGCAAGGGCGAGTTGCTGGCCGGCCAGGTGCGGATCGCCATCAACAATGCACGTAGCTATGCACGGCTTGCCGAGTTCAATCGACAACTCAGGGTGGCCGAGGAGACCAAGTTGCGCAGCGAACGGATGGCGGTCATGGGGCAGATGGCCGCCTCGGTGGCGCACGAAGTGCGCAATCCTCTCTCGGCCATCAACAACTGCCTGGCGGTGTTGCGTGCGGACGTTGCAGAACCGTCACGTGCCCATGCCGCGCTGGAGATCATTCAGGGCGAAGTGGAACGCCTGACCGGGCTCACCAGCAATTTCCTGTCTTTTGGCAAACCACGCACGCCGATCAACAAGCCGATCGTGCTGGAGCGGACGATCGAGAAAACCTGCGCCCTGCTGGAGCGGCACATCAGCCAGGAGGGGCTGCCCATCGTGGTCATGCGGCAGATCGAACCCATCTCGTCGCTGCTGGTGTTCGACTCCGATGGGCTTGAGACGGTGATCTGGAATCTCCTGCTGAACGCCACCCAGGCCATCCCCGGCCCGGGACGAATCGAAGTGGCCCTGCGCTGTTATCCGGGCTGTTTCCTGCTGGCGGTGAGCGATTCCGGGAAAGGCATCGCACCCGGCAGCCGGGCCCGGATTTTCGAGCCTTTCTACTCGCAGCGACCGCTGGGTGCCGGCCTGGGCTTGGCCATTGTCCAGCGCCTGGTGCGGGAATGGGGCGGCCGTATCCGGCTGCGTAGCGAAGTGGGCCAGGGGACGGCGTTTTTCGTGCGGGTACCCGCCCGGGTCGAGGAAACTTTCATTGGGCGCGAGGTGGCCTGAATGCGTATCCTGCTGGTGGATGACCAACGAAGCCTGCGTCGCAGCCTGTCGCTGATGCTCCAGGGTGCGGGCTTCGAAACGGAGGAAGCGGAGAGCGGCGAGGAGGCGCTGCGCCATCTGGCGGAGCACTCCTGCGACCTGGTCATTACGGATTTGCGCATGGAAGGCATGTCGGGCATCGACCTGTTGCGCAAAATCAAGAAGATCGCACCGGTGATGCCGGTGATCCTCATTACGGCCTACGGCAGCATCGATTCCGCGGTGGACGCCATGCGCCTGGGCGCCTTTGACTATCTGACCAAGCCCTTTCGTGAGCAGGACATGCTCGAGAAAATCCATGCCAGCCAGGCTGTCCGTGCAGCCGCGCGGGTGACCGCGTCGGAAACGGCGGAGCCACCCCGCAAGGCAAACGACATCGTCGCCGAGACGCCGCAGATGCGTGCCACCTTGATCAAGGCCGAGCGCATTGCGCGGACGGATATCAGCGTCCTGGTCACCGGTGAAACCGGCACCGGAAAAACCCGGGTGGCGCGCTTCATTCACGACAACAGTGCGCGCAGCCACGCGCCGTTTGTCAGCATCAACTGCGCGAGCCTGCCGGAAAATCTGCTGGAGAGCGAACTGTTCGGCCACATGAAGGGCAGCTTTACCGGAGCGACCGAATCCCGCGCGGGCCTGTTCGAGGAGGCGGATGGCGGCAGCCTCTTTCTGGACGAGGTCGATACGCTTTCGCTGACCATGCAGGCCAAACTTCTTTCGGTGCTTCAGGAAAAGATCATTCGCCGCGTGGGATCGAACAAGGGCAAGAAGGTCGACATCCGGGTCATGTCGGCCAGCAATCAGGATCTTGGTCACCTCATCGACAAGGGACATTTCCGTTCCGATCTTTATTTTCGGCTCAATGGAATACGGCTGCACCTGCCGCCGCTGCGCGAGCGCGGCCACGACCTGCAACGCCTTCTGCAGAATTTTCTCGCGACGTACGGAAAAAAGTATGGCCGTGGCACCTTGCGTCTGACACCGCGAGCGGAGACCTATGTGCTGGGATACGCGTATCCGGGCAACGTACGCCAGTTGGAGAGCTTCGTCGAACAGATGGCGGTGTTCGCCGACGACGCCGGTCGCATCGATGTTGAGGCCCTGCCCGAGGATTTGCTTCAGCACCCGCCATCCATCCAATCCGTCGAAAGTCATGCGTCCGCACCTGAAATGACCGGCAACATCGCGGAATCGGAACGACGCATGATCGAGGCGGCGCTCCTTCGTTCGGTCAATATCGGAGAGGCGGCGCGGACGCTCGGAATCGGCCGCACCACCCTCTGGCGCAAGATGCGCGAGTACGGCCTACAGTTCGATACGGGGGCGCGCCCCCGCTGACGGTCACCCCCATCTCCTGCTGGTACGGGATTTGCTTTCACCCATGGTGAGGCCCTCGGATCGGCCGTTTTGGAACACGAGAGGAGATGGAAGCATGTTTGCCACGTATCGTCTGTTTCGCTGGAGCATGGTGCTGGTCACGCTGTGTGCGCTGCAACCGGCTGCACTGTGGGCGAAGCCGCCTGCCGTCGTCGTCACGCCCGTCAAATACGAGGTTACGGTCGACGACTCGATCGCGTCGGTGCTGGACACCCTCGTCTCGGCTCTGGAGGCAAGAAACTACGCGATCATCAATCAGCTCGACGTCCAGGAAGGCCTGGCTGCACGCGGTATCAAGGCACACCCGCTCAAGCTGATCGAGTTCTGCAACCTGACCAAGGCCTACACCATCACCCGGCACGTACCGGACTTCGAGATGTTCGCGCCTTGTCGCCTGGCGCTTTTCGAGAGGGACGGCAAGACCACGGTGATGGTGCTGCGCCCTGCTTACGTGCTCAGCATCCTCGCCCGCAATCCTGCTCTGTCCAAGGAGGGAAAGGACGCGCTGCAGACGTTCGATCGTGACCTGAAAGCCATGCTGACCGAGCTGGCGAGCGGAGCGTTCTGAAGGTGTTCGTTCCATTTTGAAACATGACGAAACGTGTCGTTTGATCAACCCCGGGAGATTTTCAAATGAAATCGATATTGCGTAGCCATCGTGTTTCTGTGTTGACTGCCTTGCTGTGCATCGCGAGCCCTCTGCCTGTCAGTGGCCAGATGCATGGGCATGAGCATATGAATATGCAGGAGCAATTGCACGTGCATGGGCATGGGGGCATGATTACCTCTACTGCCATTCTGGTCGCCACATCCGGGAGCTCCGTCAGCGGCACCTTGAAATTTCGTGAGATCGAAGATCGTATCGTCCATATCACGGGTACCGTAACCGGCCTCACGCCCGGCAAGCATGGTTTCCATATCCATGTAAACGGCAACTGTGATTCGCCCGACGGCATGAGTGCCGGTGGCCATTTTTCTCCTGCGGGGGGAAAGCACGGCGCACCCGACGCCAAGGAGCACCATATGGGAGATCTCGGCAACATCGTTGCCGATGCAGGCGGGCGCGCCAACGTCGACGTGATCGCTGCCGGCGTCAGCCTCGCGTTGATGGGGCCCGGGTCCATCGACGGTCGTGCCATCGTGATTCATGCCAAGGAAGACGATTTCTCCGATCCGGTGGGGAATTCGGGTGCGCGCGTGGCGTGCGGCGTGATCGAAGCCGACATGATGCGCATGTGATCGCGATCGGGACACGACGCTCGGCCAGGCCCATGGACGCGCGGGACGCCGTTGCGACGCTGCAGAACCGGGAACGCAATTCCATGAACCGTATGGTTTCCGTAACGATCCTCGCTGCGCTGGTGCTGATGGCGGGACCGGCTACTGCGACGGAACACCGGCACGTGCCACCGGTGGAGTCCAGGTCTACCCTGGCGATCGGTGCCACACTCGACGAAAGAGGGCGTCTCTGGCTGGCAAGAGTGGAAGACCGGTGGCTCTGGGTGTCCTCGTCGGCTGACGGTGGGCGACATTTTTCGGCGCCCGTGGTGGTCTCTTCCGTGCCGGAGGAGATTGCTGCCAACGCGGAAAACCGTCCCAAGATCGCCGTCGCACGCGATGGTACTGTGCTCCTCAGTTGGAGCGAGGTGCTGCCGAAAAAATTCACCGGCAATGTGCGTTTTTCTCGCTCCACCGACGGTGGCCGCAGTTTTTCCGTGCCGCGCACCCTGAACGACGACGGTCGCGTCACCAGTCACAGCTTCGACGCGCTAGCGATCGACGGGGCGGGGCGGGTGGCCGTCGTGTGGCTGGACGGGCGCGATCGTGACGCGGCGAGGGAAGCGGGCGGCACCTTCGTCGGGTCGTCGCTCTACTTCGCGCAGTCTGCCGACAACGGCGCCCGTTTCGATGCCAACCGCAGGCTCGCCGGGCACACCTGCGAATGCTGCCGTACCGCCCTGGTCTGGACCGCCGAGGGGCCGGTGGCGCTCTGGCGCAATCTTTACGGCACCAACACGCGCGACTTTGCGCTCGCCAATCTCGACACTGGAAAACAGCGGCGCGTCACCGACGACGAATGGCAGATCGATGCCTGCCCCCACCACGGCGGTGGGCTTGCGGTCGACGGCCGCGGTATTGTGCACATGGTCTGGTTTACCCAGGGCAGGGCGCGCCAGGGACTGTTCTACCGCCGCATCGAGGATGGCCGAGCGTCGCCGCCGATGTCTCTGGGTAGTGCGGAAGCGCAGGCGGGCCATGCCGCAGTGGCCGCGGCCGGCGGTATGGTGCTCATTGCCTGGCGCGAGTTCGACGGCCGTGGCTACGTCGTGCAGGCGATTCGCTCGACCGATGGTGGTGCAACGTGGAGTTCGCCACAACGCCTTGCGGAGAGCGGCGGAGCGGCCGACTACCCGTTGCCACTGACCGACGGCAAGCGATCCATGGTGGTGTGGAACAGCGCTGCCGAAGGGGTGCGCATCCTCCCGCTCGACCCGGATGCGCCGAAATGATCGGCCGCTTCCTTTGCGGCTTCGTGGCGGTGCTGGCTTTCGCCATGCCGGTTCGTGCGGCTGAGCCGGCTGCGTTCACGGTCGACAGTCTGGCGAAGATCAAGGCGCAATATGCCGGCCGTCCCTTCATTCTCGGCATGTGGTCGGTCAGCGAATGCAGCTACTGCATCGACGAACTGACCATGCTGGGCAAACTCGCGCGCACACACAGGTCGCTGCCGCTAGTGCTGGTGGCGACCGACACGCCCGCCCAGGGATCGGCCATGCAGAAAATCCTCACGCCCCTCGGGTTGGCCGGCGTCGATAGCTGGGTGTTCGATGATCCCGTTCCCGAACGGTTGCGTCGTGCCATCGATCCATCGTGGTACGGCGAACTCCCTCGCACCTATCTTTACGACGGGGAACATCGGCGCGAAACCATCGTTGGCATCCTGAGCGAGCAGCGCCTGCGCGCCTGGCTCAGGCGACATCGCGTGGCGAATTGAACACAAGGGAGGCAACATGAAACATGGCACTAT
>JACDJB010002182.1_pt1 | contig 14588 bp, 13 predicted proteins | sample 7454121 | NCBI WGS metagenome assembly JACDJB01 (sample SAMN14253290, study PRJNA609438) | sludge metagenome | isolation source: sludge after 25d culture with pyrite | collected 2018-12-20 | reverse complement strand
CGTTAAAGGGAGTGCCTGGTCAAAGGCACTCCCTTTTTATACGTTTTTCCGGCCTGGTTAAGGCCCTGAAACCCTTCATAATTACGGTCTTAATCTCCCCCTAGTGATGATTGTTAAGAATTTTCACGGTTTGCCGTTTAGCGCCCTTGCTTTAGGAGAATATAACACAGGAAGGAATTGGACTGATAAAAGTGTTGGCAAATCAGGGGTAATGCATTAAAATGATTTTTGGCTTATAAATATGTATTAAGGGTGAATAAATTTTGGAAAAACCATTGCGTAAAACGAGATCTACAGGGGATTTATTAGCATTCATCATCCCCTCTTTAATAGGAATATTCTTTTTCATGGTCCCAATCTCCTATAAAGGAGAAATCACGATCCCGATCGCGGTATTGTCAGGCTGGGTCCAGGACTTGCTTGGCGGCACGCTGCCGGCGATCATGACAGTGATTATCGTTCTGACTTTGATCGGTACTTTATTGATAAAAACGGTTAGACCAGAAATATTGAATCGCAATCATTTTCTTAAGGCATTATTCGACGTACCGACAATCTGGCTTGGTGCGCGCATCTTGGGCGCGATTTTCGCCATCATGACGTTATTCAAATTAGGACCTGAAGCCGTTTGGTCGCCGAATACAGGCGGACTGCTGCTCAATGACCTTTTGCCAATCCTGTTCGCTGTCTTCCTGTTTGCAGGCTTGTTCCTTCCATTGCTCCTGAACTTCGGTTTGCTCGAGTTATTTGGAACATTGCTGACAAAAGTGATGCGTCCGATTTTCAAATTGCCTGGCCGTTCTTCGATTGACTGTCTGACTTCATGGCTTGGCGACGGCACGATCGGTGTCCTGCTGACAAGCAAGCAATATGAAGAAGGCTACTATACAAGAAGAGAAGCAGCTGTCATCGGGACGACCTTCTCGGTTGTTTCAATCACGTTCAGCCTGGTTGTCATTTCCCAGGTCAATCTGGCCCACATGTTCGTCCCATTCTATCTTACGGTGACAGGTGCTGGCGTCGTTGCTGCGATCCTGCTTCCGCGAATCCCGCCTCTGTCCAGGAAGCAGGATACGTATTTCGTGGAGCAGAACAATGATTACTCTGAGGAGAACATTCCAGATGGCTATACACCATTCTCGTGGGGAATGGCACAGGCCGTCCAAAAGGCAAGCACCAATAAAAGCTTCAAGGATTTCTTCCTTGCCGGCATCCGCAATATCCTCGATATGTGGATGGGTGTTGCGCCGATCGTCATGGCGCTTGGAACATTAGCGCTGATTGTCGCAGAATACACACCAGTATTCCAATGGCTCGGAATGCCGTTCATCCCGCTGCTTGAACTGATGCAGGTTCCTGAGGCAAAAGCTGCATCCGAGACACTGATCGTCGGCTTTGCAGACATGTTCCTTCCTTCCGTTATCGGTGCCGATATCGCAAGCCCGATGACAAGGTTCATCATTGCCGCTGTATCCGTAACCCAGCTGATCTACATGTCAGAGGTCGGCGGATTATTGCTAGGATCGAAAATTCCCGTAAGCTTCGGGGAACTGTTCATCATTTTCCTCCAGCGTACGATTATAACATTGCCAATCATTGTGTTGGTAGCGCATATGCTTTTTTAAAACGATTAGCAACAAACAGTCATCGAATGAACGTAAAGTAGATTAAGATAGCCACTGAAAACCGGTTGGTGCGATGCCAGCCGGTTTTTACTTTTGTGTAAGCAACAAAGTTTACGAAAGGAGCATTTAAAAAAGAGAAGCGATTCGCTTCTCTTTTTACTTCTGCTTATCTAACACCGGAATGACCGGATTTGTCTCAAGTCCATGCCGTAATATACCCATCCGCGGCGGCGGCTCCATCTCCATCCGGCAATTGAGTTGCGGCCGAGGAATACTGGGTAGAACCAGAAGCTCCTGCCATCAATCAGCCAAATGTACGTAAACCGGTACATGCAGCCCCTGATTCCGCCTGGGTCGACGGCGAAGGCTGTTGGCTGTTCCTGCGGCACGAAGGCTGGCGGCGGTGATGATGGCGGTCCTCCTGCCTGGCCTCCGCCTGGTGAACCACCTGGGCCTCCTGGGAAACCACCAGGACTGCCTGGAACCCCGCCTGGGCCTCCTGGGAATCCGCCCGGGCCGCCCGGAAATCCGCCAAATGTCCTTACATCCTGCTGATAAAAATCATTTTCATAGTACTCACACTCATCTTCATATTGCTGATTAGGTCCGTATGGGTAGAAGTTGTTGTTGTCCAAACTCATATCCCCTCTCTTGATGTATTCCATGTAATCTATGCGAAACGCCCAGTTGTGTGCTAATTGGCACCAAGGTTTTCAAATTCTTTTTTGATCTGGCCGGTGATTTCGTCCACCTTTGCAAAGTCCATGGCTTCGATATAGATGGCCTCCAATTGGTCGCGCAGTTCTTTTGCGTCTGCAAGTGAGGCGATGGCTTCATTCATTTTGTTTTTATACCTTCCGCCGACATCCAGGATTTCTGCGGCATACTTCTCATCGGTTCCCGGAGTGATCAGCTCATCGTACATATCGATGATCTCGTCGGTTTCTCTTTCAGGGAAATATTCATGCGGTGCTGTGCTGTCAAAGATCGCAAAATCAAGCTCGCGGACAATCACCATATCAAGGCTGTGGGGATCGAAGCCGCAATGGTAAACCTCAACGTCATATCCGCGTGTTTGTGCTTCCGCTGCCAATTTCTTCAGCATCGTCGACTTTCCAGAGCCGGGACGTCCTTTGATGAAGTACCTTTTCCCTACAGTTTCAGTCAGGTTCGGGACAAAATCGACCGCTCCAACAGGTGTGGCTGCGCCAAGGAACCGGTCATATACCCGCCCACTTCCCGTTGCTGATTTGCTGTCACCAAAGAAACTCTCGATCAATCTGTTTGTCAGGCCATTCGCCTTTTCAAAATCCATATTCTCGATATAGATTTTTTCCCATTCATCATGGATCTTCAGCGCCTCAGCAAAAAGGCTGTATGCTTTGTTGAATGCTCCGCTGATTTTTTCGGTCAGTTCCAGGATGGTCTCCTTATGCTCCTGCAGCTTACCGGAATTCCATGCTTCTCCAAGATTGATGTACTCCTCCACCGCGCCCGGAGCCTTAGGCTCGATGACATGCGGTGCTGTGCCGTCCACAATACCTGCATTCAGTTCCGGAATCAGTACTCCATCAATCGATTTATTATCTGAGGAGCAATGCAGAAATTGAATATCGTATCCTTTTTCCTGCCATTCGTTACCGATTTTTTTCATGAGCGATGATTTTCCTGTCCCAGGACCGCCCTTCAATATGAACAACCGTGACAAGCCCTGCAAGCTTGAATCATACAAGCTATGAAAACCGCGGGCTGTGTTGCCTCCGGCAAAAAAGTTGAGGATTCTTCCTGCCATTTAATCGCACTCCCTCCAGCCGTTGACCATAACGGCAAGTTTTTGCTTCCCCCTTACTATATGCACGGCGTTTGTGCTGGGTGAATGCCCAGCTGCAATTGTAATTTTGTCTATTTTTAAACTTTATTTCCCGGGCAAGTGATGTACCTCACATGCCCTCACAGCGCTTTCACAAATCATTCACAATAAACACAAATTTGTGTGCCGTACATCACACTGCCGGATTTTCGAAAAAGTTAGGATGTAGTTGTAAATCAATCTAGGGGGGAAAAAAGTGAATAAACCTGTCATCCATTTCATCTTAAGTGCTGTGCTCGGACTCGGAATTGGCTATATAGCCTTCGACGTCATCCCGCAAGGCAGTGGGCAGGAGAAGGAAGTCACGGCTGTCGATCAGTCTCCAAAGGCTGACCAACCCGCCAAGGAAGAAAAGAAGTCGACTGAGTCTTCAACAGCCTCTGCTGGCGAAGAAAGCATCCTGCAATCAAAAGGCTGCCTTGGCTGCCACTCCGTCGAAGCCTTGAACCTAAAAGGCGGAGCAACCGGACCAGACTTATCCCAGGCCTTCAACAATGTCGAAGGAAAGCATGGCAAACCAGTCAATGAATTTTTGAAAGAGCCTACCTCCGCAGTCATGTCAGGCGTCATCGGCGGCAACCCGCTGACAGATGAAGAAATAAATCAAGTCGTGGAAATTTTGAAGGAAGCTTCTGAAAAATAAACCAAAGGTGGTGCAGTGTTCATGAAAAAATGGGTTCCCGCAGCTTCAGGGCTGCTTGCCGGTTTCATGGCGGCAACAGTATTTTTCGCTGATTTTTCACCAGGCCCTAAAGGAACGGCAAGCAGTGACAACAACGCAAATAAGTCTAACGCCGAAAAGGTATATGTCCCTTATGGCGAGCTGGATGAGTATTACATGCTTTCATCAGGAGGGCATTCTGGCCAGCTATTTGTATACGGGCTGCCTTCCATGAGGAAGATCCGTACGGTTCCTGTATTCTCGCCAGACCCGGCAACAGGTTATGGATTTGACAAAGATACGAAAGAAATGCTTGGCAAGTATACTTGGGGGGATTTCCACCACCCGGCGATTTCTGAAACGAACGCTGAATATGATGGCAAGTTCTTGTTTGCCAATGATGTCGCCAATAACCGGATCGCCGCAGTCGACTTAAGCGTTTTCCATACAGCCGATATCATGGAAATGCCGAATATGGGCGGACCGCATGCCGGCACATTCGTCACCCAGAATACAGAATACATTGTGATGCCGACCCGCTTCTCGGTGCCGATTGGAAAAGAGTACGCTCCTCTTGATGAATTCGAGGAAAAATATAAAGGCGTTGTTTCAATGGTCACTTTTGACCAGAAAAAGAAGAACCTGGACCTTGCTTACCAGATCATGCTTCCGCCATGGTCCTATGACCTGTCTGACGCTGGCAAAAAGATGTCTGGCGACTGGATTGTCATGACGACTTACAACACTGAATTCGCGACAACCAATAACGAAATCAACGCATCACAGAATGACCGTGACTACATTGTTTTATTGAACTGGAAAGAGCTTGAGAAGAAAGTAGCAGCTGGAGAGTATGAAGAAGTCAACGGCGCGAAGATGATTGACCCGCGCAAGCACAAGGGTTCGATTTACGCAGTGCCTGTCGCAAAATCGCCACACGGCGTCGACGTGACACCGGATGGAACACGCTTCATCGCATCCGGAAAACTAGCTCCTTTGATGACGGTTTTCTCTTTTGAAAAAGCGTTCGAAGCCATCAAGTCTGGCGATTTTGAAACAGAGAAGTTCGGGATCCCTGTCCTGCCTTATGACAAAGTAGTTGAACGCGAAGTTGACCCTCCGGGAGCATTGGGGCCGCTTCACACTCAATTTGACGATAGAGGCAATGCATACAATACGATGTTCATTTCTTCCGAGATCGTGAAATGGAAAATCGATTCTGGTGAAATTATTGACCGCACACCTGTCCACTATTCACCAGGTCACTCAACTGCAACCGAGGGAGACACTGCCTCTCCGGATGGCAAGTGGCTCGTATCCTTGAATAAAATTGCGAAGGACAATTTCCTGTCTGTCGGACCTTCACATCCTGAATCAATGGAATTGATCGATATCTCCGGCGACAAGATGTCCCTGACTTACACGGCTCCGGTCGATCCTGAACCGCATTATGCGCAGACGATCCACCGTGACAAGATCAAGACGCTGAAGATATATGAAAAGGATGTAAACCGCGAAAACTCAGTTTGGAAACAGGAAGATACAAGGATTGAACGCAAGGGCAACGAAGTCCATGTATACGGAATCGCAATGCGTTCCAAGTTCGTCTTCGATGCAAAAGCGAAGCGTCCTGATGAAATTAAGGTTAACCAGGGTGACAAGGTCATCATCCACCTGACTAACATCGACCTTGACCAGGATATCACCCACGGCTTTGGCATCATGGACCATGACCTGAACTATGAAGTCCAGCCAGGCCAGACGAGCACCATCGAATTTACCGCTGACAAAGCCGGTACATTCCCGATTTATTGCACAAACTTCTGTTCAGCGCTTCACCAGGAAATGAGCGGCTACCTGCTGGTTGAACCGAAGTAACGCTGAAACTGAAGCCGGAAAAGGGTATTGAGTGTTTGCCGATACCCTTTCCCCTTTTTCACAAGATTGTAAATCAAGAAATGACCAGCCTTGCGGAGGCAAATCGCCATTTCTTTTAGGAGATGATTCAGATGGCAAAGAAAATATCTGCTGGTTCCATGGCTAGTCTTATCGGGGCTGCAGCATTCCTATTTGCCTCTATCAAGTTCCCCTGGTGGGGGATGAAATTTTTCGCACCACAATATCCCGAAGGTCTTGATATTGTCGTTTATCCAAGCAAGCTTGACGGCGATATCGATATCGTCAACGGCCTGAACCATTATATCGGCATGTCCCCCTTTAGCAATGAAAGCTTTCCGGAGCTTCAATACCTGCCCGGCCTGATCATCGGGATGGCAATCCTTTTCATCATCATTGCTTTATTCAGAAGGAAAAGCCTGCTTTATTTTCCGATTGGACTGCTCGCTGTCGGTGGCGCCGTTGGCATCTATGACATGCACCGCTGGCTGACGAAGTTCGGCACCGAGCTTGACCCGAAGGCACCGATTGAGCTTGACCCATTCGTACCGCCGATCATTGGAGAGAACATCCTTGCGAATTTTGTGACACACAGCTATTTCACGACAGGTTCATTCCTGCTCGGGGCAGCGTTCATCCTTACCCTTCTGCCGTTCTGGCTGGAGCGCCGGAGATGAACAGGCTACTGATTCTTTTTGTTGGGATAGGCGTCTGGATTTTATCCACCCTGCCTGTCTCGGCAGATGCCTCCCTGCAGCAGCTGATTGATGAAACTCCAATAAACGGCGAATTAATTTTAGAGAACAAGCAATACGATGGAAATATTGAAATTACAAAACCAATCACGATCATTGGGAAAAAGGGCACGACGATCCATGGAGACGGGAAAGGAAATGTCGTCCTGGTCAAAGCTTCGAATGTCACTTTGAAAAACTTAACGATTGAACACGGCAGCCTGAACAGGAGCTCCGACGAGGAATATTCGGGGATCCGCACGATGGGAGAGCACAACCAGTTTATTAATCTAGTTATCCACGATGTTTACCATGGACTCTATATTAATAGTTCAAAGCACACGCTCGTCAAAAACATCAAAGTCACCGGACAGGGCACCGGCAAGCTTGGCAGCCAGGGAAACGGCATCCAGCTTGTACGCACATCCAATAATATTATTGAAGACTCTACGATTTCCAATACACGCGACGGCATTTATGTCGAATACGCCGATAAAAATGAAATCCGCAATAATTTTGTAAGTGAAACAAGGTACGGCCTGCACTATATGTACTCGAATGACAATGTCTTTTACAGAAACCGATTCAACAAGAATACCGGCGGCGCAGCCATCATGCATTCCCAGAACATCTTATTGAAGGAGAACCAGTTTTCCTTCAACCAGGGATCCCGCTCATTCGGGCTCATCATCCAGACGAGCACAAGCAATACCGTCCTGGACAATGAATTTTACCTGAACCAGCGCGGCATCTACCTGGAGCAATCCACACAGAACAAGATCGAGGGAAACAAGTTTTTCCACAATGACATCGGCGTCGAACTATGGACGACTTCGACATCGCAGGTATTCACGAAAAATCGTTTCGAACAAAATGTCGCCAATGTCCTGACGATTGGCGCAGAATCATTTAACCAATGGAATCAAAACGGGGCGGGCAACTACTGGGGCACAGAGCTATCTGTCCTCGACCTGGACCAGGATCAGGTCGGTGACTCCCCTGTTGAATATAAATCTTCACTCTACAAACTGGTAGAAGAAAATGAGCTGGCCTATATGTTCTTAAAAAGCCCTGCCATCAAAATCTATGAAAAAATCAATGAAGTCTTAAGCACCCAGAAAGTCATGGTCGTGGATGAGTTCCCGCTGATTGAAGCAAAAGAGGAATTTGAATCATGGAAGCTGATGGTAATAGCCGCAATTGGTATTCTCGGGTGGATTTTCATCAAGAATAGAAGGAGTCGTTTATCATGAATTACATTTGGAAGGAATGGCTTGAACAGACACGCGGGAAAGGCCTCTGGCTCGGCCTGGCCATGGTCATGCTCTCTTCCATCTTCCTGTTGATGGAAGCACGCTCCTATCCAGCTGAACTCGGATTTGACGCTTTTCTTCTCTCGCTTTATGACATGAATATTTACCTGGTGCCGATCTTTGCACTGTTCATTTCATCATTTTCAATTTTTCAGGAAAAAGAGCTGAAGACCTCGATGATCCTGCTGACGAAAAAGGAATCGAACCTCAGCCTGATGCTGAAAAAAAGCATCGCGATCCAGACGGTCGTCGTCGGCGTGTTTGTAGGCTGGTACTTCGTGCTGGCGATTGCGATGAAGTGGTTCCTGCAATTCCAGATTGCCAGCTTCCTCTATTTTATCGTGACGGTTGTCGTGTTACTGCTGATTTTCAACCAGCTTGGCCTGTTTTTGGGCAATATCGCAAACACGAAGATGCAGCTGATCGGTGCAACGATTTTCACCTGGTTCCTGTTCGTGTTCCTGATTGACCTGGCCTTCATCCAGTATGTCCCGTCCGTTTCCTATGAAAATGTCAAACTGTTCTCGTGGCTCTACTTCCTGGACCCGCTGCACACTTTGCGCTTTTACCTGGAGACGTCACTCGGCCTGTTCTCGCTGAACAATATGTCACGCCTGATGGAAAAAATGATCTGGATGGCGCCATCGAAGTTCCTGTTGATCGACCTAGCCTTCTGGATGCCTGCCTTCTTCGGCCTTGCCATCCTGTTCCGCAGCAAGGGGGAAAAATCATGATTGAAATCAAGAATCTCTCACAATCCTATAAAAACAAACAAGTCTTGAAAGATATCAACCTGACAATCGCGAAAAATGAATACTGTGCCCTAGTTGGGCGGAACGGTGCCGGAAAATCCACTTTAATCCGATCAATTCTCGGTTTACAGCCGGTAAAAAAAGGCTCGATCACGCTTGGGGGCTTTCCGAATTCAAAAGGAGACTGGAAGAAAATCGTTTCCTATCTCCCGGAAAAATTTCACCTCTACCCTCACCTGACTGGGGAAGAAAATATGCGGTTTTTCGCATCGCTGGGAACCAGTGAGGTCAATGAAAAGAAAATCGAAGAAAAGCTGAAACTTGTGTCCTTATGGGAGGATCGCCATAACCAGGTAAAGGGCTATTCCAAAGGGATGCTCCAGCGCCTCGGGCTGTGCGTCATGCTCTATTACGATACAGAGGTGCTGATCCTCGATGAACCGACGAGCGGACTCGATCCACTTGGTCGTGAGGAAATCCTGCAAATTTTGAAATCCTTGTCTGGAAAAACAATTTTCATGGCCTCGCACCATATGGATGAAATCAAGCAAATCTGTACGCATGTCGCCTTTTTGGAAAATGGTGAAATGACAAAGTATACCGTTGATGAATTCCTGGATGAACATTTAAAAGGAGCGGATTACAAATGAAAAAGTTGATCGCAGGCATCCTGTTGCTAATGTTGGTTCTTGCCGGCTGCGGATCAGGGTCGGATTTTGAAGTCAGTTTAAAGGAAGCCCCTAAATATAAAGCTGGTGAAAGTTTTCCCGTCGTGATTGAGATTTTACAGAATGGCAAGCCCGCTTCAGGCCTCGAATTCACTGCCTACCTTGAGATGGCGAAAATGGATCATGGCACACTCGAGCTTAATTTCGAGGATAAAGGAAATGGAATCTATGAATCCAGCGTCGAACTGCCGATGGCCGGAGAATGGATCGCCAATATCGAAGGCGCAGCCGATGGCTCAGCTTTTGAACATGTGATTACATTCGAAGTGGAAAAGGAATGATCACGATGAAACGCATACTTTTTGCTTTGCTCAGCCTGCTCATGATCAGCTTTGGACTCACCGCCTGCCAGCAGGATGAAAAAAAGCCTGCCGCTGAGAGCCGTGCTGGTGCCGAAAGCCCGGCTGATGCTGAAAGCCAGACTGATGCTGAAAGCCCAGCTGGCAAAAGCACTTCTGTCCAAAGCGACGGCTTCACTGCTGAAGACAAAGTCGTCACCATCAGCGGCAAGGTACTATCCTATGAGGATCTGCAATTTTACCAGCTGATGAACAAGGTCGACATCGAGCTGAATCGCTCTGTTGATGAAAAAAATCTTGAAGGCGAAAAACTGAACGAAAAACTGGCCTATTGGGATGAGCAGCTAAAATATCATGATAACTTCAACGTGAATCTATCAAAAATGATCGAACAGCACTCGATGTACCTGCTTGCAAGGGAAAAAGGACTGGATGTCGAAACTGCAGTTGTCGCGAAAACGGTAGAAGAGTTCACTACCAAAGCCGCGCAAAATGAAGCAGCTTCACTGCTAATATCTGACTTCCCTTCTGATGCATATAAAAACCGGCTGAACAACTACTTCACCGAAAAGCTGCTGACACAGCAGATTTACGACACACTCAAAGCCGATGTGATAAAAGAAAAACCCGACGCACCAGAAATCGAAATCGCCTATGACACATCAAAAAATTACGAAGAACTCTATCAATCACAAATCGCCAGCCTGGAAATCAAAATCAATGCCGCAGAAAAACAATAAATTACGGAAATAGGAAACAGCCCCTGCGTACGTACAGAGGCTGTTTCCTATTTTTTTATAAGTTTGCTTGGGAAATCTGGTTTACTTCAGACAACTTTTCGGGTTTTCCAGCTAAACCTGTCCGAACTCGGGGCTACTTCGGACAACTTTTCGGGTTTTCATCGCAAACCTGTCCGAACTCGAGCCTACTTCAGACAGCTTTTCGGCTTTTCCACCTAAACCTGTCCGAACTCGGGGCTACTTCAGACAGCTTTTCGACTTTTCATCGTAAACCTGTCCGAACTCGAGCCTACTTCGGACAACTTTTCGGGTTTTCATCGCAAACCTGTCCGAACTCGAGCCTACTTCGGACAACTTTTCGACTTTTCCACCTAAACCTGTCCGAACTTGAACCTACTTCAGACAGCTTTTTGGCTTTTCCAAATAAACCTGTCCGAACTCGCGCTTACTTCAGACAACTTTTCGGCTTTTCCGCTTAAACCTGTCCGAACTTGAACCTAATTCAGACAGCTTTTCATCATTTCCAGCTAAACCTGTCCGAACTCCTGACTACTTCAGACAACTTTTCGTGTTTTCCTTCCAAACCTGTCCGAACTCGAACCTGATTCTGACAGGTTTTCTGCATTCCCCTTGAAACCTGTCAGAACCGACACCGGATCAGGGCTCAATTAGTCTCTTCTTGCCGTTACCAGATTGGCGTACTCCCCTTCAGTTGCCTGAATCAGCTGATCTGGTGCAAGCTCTACCTGGAAGCCGATTTTGCCGGCACTGACGATTATCGTCTCTATTTCCCTTGCGCTTTCATCCAAGAACGTTGGATAGTTCTTTTTCATGCCTATCGGTGAGCAGCCGCCGCGGATATAGCCGGTGAATTTCTGGATGTCCTTGACCGGCAGCATTTCCACCTTTTTCTCGCCAGCTTCCTTTGCCGCCTTTTTCAAATCCAGCTCCGCTTTAACCGGAATGACAAAGACGTATAAATTCTTGCTTGCCCCTACTGCCACAAGCGTCTTGTAGACCTGTGCGGCATCGCGGCCGATCTTGCCGGCAACCGCAACACCGTCTATCTTGCCGTCATTTGCGTCATAAGTAAGGATCTCATAGGGCACCTTTTGCGTATCGAGGATTCGCATCGCATTCGTTTTAACCTTAGCCATCCTGGTCCCTCCCAAACTGAGGTATTTAGGTTCATTTTACCTTATCCTGCCATTCGGACACAATGACCATCAACGCTTGAGGCTCTTCAGGCTGTCGTGAACATTCACTGCTTTCCTGCCGATAGAAAAATACGTCAGGCCTGCTGCTTCTGCCTCGTCAAGGCCATAGCAGTTCCGGCCGTCAAAAATAATCGGCTGCCGCATCAACAATGGAAAACGCTCCAAATCGTATTCCGTGATCTGCGGCCATTCGGTCATGATGAACACCGCATCCGCTCCTTTTATGGCATTGTCAGCATTTTCAGCATAATAAAGCTTGCTGTCAAAAAGATCTGAGACCTTGCCGGAAGCGGCCGGGTCATAGACAGAGATATCTGCCTGTTCGCCCAGCAGCCTGGCAATCAGCTCAATGGCGGGCGCCTCGCGGATATCATCTGTATGCGGCTTGAAGGCAAGGCCCAGCACGGCCACCCTTTTTCCCTGAAGACTCCCAAACAACTCCTTCGCTTTATGAAAAAGCTGCTGTTTCTGCCTGCTGTTCACCTCGATGACGGACCGCAGGATTTTAAAGTCATAATCATAGTACTCCGTCAGTTTTTCCAGCGCCTTCGTATCCTTCGGGAAACAGGATCCGCCATAGCCAATCCCCGCGTTTAAAAACTGGCTGCCAATCCGATGGTCCATGCCCATTCCCTTTGCCACATCCTCGATATTGGCACCCGTATGTTCACATAAATTCGCGATTTCATTGATAAAGCTGATTTTCGTCGCCAGGAACGCATTGGAGGCATACTTGATGAGCTCCGCACTGCGGACATCCGTCTGTATTACCGGCCTGCCAAATGGTTCATACAGCTTTGCCACCGCGCGGCCCGCCTCATGATCATCTGCCCCTATGACAATCCGGTCTGAGTGGAAGGTATCAAGAATGCCCGAGCCCTCGCGGAGGAACTCAGGATTCGAAACGACGTTTACCCGCAGTTCACTCTGCATGATCGCCTCTAGCTGTTTCCTCACGCGTTCATTTGTCCCTACAGGCACTGTGCTTTTAATGACAATGACTCCCTCCCTGCCCAAGCTCTTGCCAATCGAGGCAACCGCAGCATCCAGGTATCCCAAGTTCGCTGACCCGTCTTCATTTTCAGGCGTTCCGACAGCGATGAAAATATAGTCAGCCTTCCTGCAGGCGTTTATTGATTCGTTTGTAAAATAAAGCCGGCCCTCTGCAAGATTCCTTCTCAGCATCTCCTCAAGGCCAGGCTCATAAATCGGGCACTTCCCTTCAGAAAGGGCAGTGATTTTATCTTCATCTATATCAAAACAAGTGACATTGTAGCCCATTTCGGCAAAACAAACACCGGTGACAAGGCCAACATAGCCTGTCCCAAAAACTGCGATTTCCATATTGGCCTCCGTAACTTTTTATTCTTTATTTTATCATGCAGCACACGCAATCCTGGCCAATCCGCTCAATTTGGTAAAAACTTGTCTATGTGGATTTTTAGGGGGTAAAAGGAAAACTAGCATGATTCTCACTAAAATAGGAAAAATTAAAGACTATGAAGACTTTTAAGGAGGATTGTTGATGAACGATTATACTTCAAAGCTGCCGCGTTTCCCTGAGCCATACTGGCGTAAAACAGCTGAACTGCCTTCTTTTCCGAAGCTGCAGGAGGACCTGAAGACAGACGTTGCGATTATTGGCGGCGGGATCACTGGCTTGACCTCTGCCTACCTGTTGGCGAAGGCTGGCGCAAAAGTGGCCTTAATTGAAGCCGGCAGCATTTTAAACGGGACAACCGGGCATACAACCGCAAAGGTGACCGCACAGCACGGCCTGATTTATGACGAGCTGATCAGCCACTTTGGTGAGGATCATGCACGTCTGTACTATCAGGCCAACTATGACGCGATGCAATTTGTCAAAAATCTCGTCAAAGAACAGCAGATCGATTGCGATTTTTCCGACGAAGATGCTTATTTATATACCAATTCCGATAAGGAAATGGAAAAACTGCTGAAGGAATTCAAAGCCTATGAAAAACTGGGTGTAATGGGCAGTGAGTATGTTTCCGAGGTGCCGATTCCGGTCGAGGCAATGGCCGCGGTTGTCATGAGGAACCAGGCCCAGTTCCACCCGCTGAAATTTTTGAAGCATCTCGCGGAGCGTTTTACGGAAATGGGCGGCCAGATTTATGAAAATACAACCGCAGTCGATATGGAGGAAGGCTCTGAGCCAGTTGTGACCACCAGAGACGGACATAAGGTGCATTGCAATCAGATGATCATCAGCACCCACTTCCCATTTTACGATCTAAAAGGGTTCTATTTTTCAAGGATGCAGGTTCATCGGTCCTATGTGCTCGCTGTTAAGACTGAAAAAGAATTCCCGGGCGGCATGTACATCAATGCCGAGACACCGTCACGCTCCCTGCGCTATACAGACTGGAATGGCGAAAAACTGGTGCTGTTCGGCGGAGACAGCCATATCACCGGACAGGATGATAATACGCACCAGTATTATGAAGCCCTCGAGGCGTTCGCTGCCAAGACGTTCGGGGTAAAGGAAATCCCATTCCGCTGGAGCGCGCAGGACCCAACGACGCTTGATAAAATACCTTTCGTCGGAAAATACTCGTCAAGCACCGATAATATCTTTGTTGCTACAGGCTACCGAAAATGGGGAATGAGCAACGGCATCAATGCAGCGCTGCTCATGTCCGATCTTGTCCTAAGGAAAGACAATCCGTATGTCGACGTTTTCGAACCGCAAAGATTCCATGCAAAACCGGATGTCGCGACATTCGTTGCTG
>JACDJB010002180.1_pt1 | contig 14597 bp, 7 predicted proteins | sample 7454121 | NCBI WGS metagenome assembly JACDJB01 (sample SAMN14253290, study PRJNA609438) | sludge metagenome | isolation source: sludge after 25d culture with pyrite | collected 2018-12-20 | reverse complement strand
TGGCGGGGCCATCGGCTGCACCTCTGGCGGTGTACTCAACGTCGTTTCTGGCGGGTACATCGTCAGCAGTGCGCTGAGGTTCGGCGGCGACAGGGGATACAGCATCCTCGACGTTGGGCTCAACGTCCTCCACATTAGCCGGTTTGGCTGTGTGGCCGGATTGGATGCCAGACAGCGATAAAGATGATGACATGCAATCGCAAGTTTAGCCAGTCAGAGCTTGCGTGGCAAGCGCCTGACGGAGGCGCCGCGTCTTGCTTTCGGTGAACACCGCTCTGGGCTCCACTATCTAGCGCAGTGCGGTAGAATCTGGCGGGGGAACATCAGAAGGGGCAGCAGGGAACCCTGCACTTTCTTGGCTTTGCTCAGGGCCAGGACTGACCGGCTGATTGACGAGCGGCAGGTGAAGGAGATAAGGTTCCCAGATACGCACATCGGCAACATGGCTCCATGTGTTGAGACGGCCATCGTTACGGTTCCAGTTTTCGATGCTTAGCGTCGCTGTGGTCCCACGCCAGGCTGGTGGAATCTCGATCGACAGAAAACGCCAACCCATATCAGCCAGTTGACCCTCCTGCCACTCTGCCACCGGCAGCCCGTCACGCAGAGCTAACCATTCGCCGCCTGAGCCATAGAGCCGGACATCAAGCGTATCGAACCACTTCTGGTGATTGTCGCTGTACTTGGTGTCATACGTGAAGATACGGTACCAAAGCGTGATCGTGGGATGGTCCAACACGTCGGCACCCGGAATGCGAATGGACTGACTGACGTGGCCTTCGCCAATGGGCACATCGCCGGGATCGTTGGGCAAGATATCGACGCCGGGTACGTTAGGACCATAGTCCGGGCTGCCAAGCTGGACCACCACACCCACCCCTCCGGGCGGAGGCGGCTCACTCGTCAACGACTGGGACATTTGACCTGCGTGCTGCCAGACTCCCCATCCGCCGGCAAAGTCGCCGCCAGCCACCGTATCGACATAGACGCCCCAGGGCAGGTCCACCCAGGCGGAGATATTGCCCGCCAGATCACGGGCGCGCAGCCGGAAGAAGTAGCGGTGTCCCAGATTGCCGAAGAAGCGGGCAGTGGTGTCAGGCACATTGACTGCGCCCCAGGCTGTCCAGGCCCCATTGCGCCCATCCTTTGACTGCAGTTCGAAACCATCAAGACCACTGGCATTGGGTTGGTCGTTGCCATACCAACTCAAATCGAACGATGTCTGGCGTTGGTAGCGACTGGCAGGAAGAAAGGCCGGAACCGGAGGCAGAGAATCGATCTTGATCAGCAGTTGTCGCAGCGTTTCGATGTTGTTGGCCGCGTCGACAGCCTGATACTCCAGCAGATGTTGGCCCGCGCCTTCGATGGCGACCTGGCTCATGGCGCCGCTTTCTTGCCAGGGGCCGCCATCAAGACGGCGACGTATTTGCGCCACACCCGATGCCAGGTCAGTGGCGGAAAGTTGAACAATGACCTTCGACTTGTACCAGCCATTCTGACCAAGCGTGCCCTGAACAACGTTGGCGGCGGTGCTGGGTGCAGTACCATCGAAACGCAGCGCGCTGGTTCGGGTGACGCGGCTGGACAGATCCCCATTACCTGCCTGGTCGACCAACCAGAAGTGAATATCCCAGGCGCCTTCGCCAGGAACAGTGATGCCAGGGGCGGCGCCGGTCGGCGGCACGGCCAGACCATCCTTGATGTGGACGGGTGGGTCACCGATCTTGTAGTAGCCTACTGCGATACCAGAGGTATCGGGGGGATTTGTCCAGGTAAGGCTGAAGGAATTAGTCCGTGACCAGCCCGTGGGACTGGCGGCGACGCCCTGCGGTCTGGATGGCGCGTCCGGGTCGATACGCACGGTGAGAAGCTGGGCATCTTCGACATTTCCTGCCGTGTCGGCGCTGTGGAAAAGTAGCGTGTGCTTGTCGGCGCCATCAAGGGTGAAGGTTGTCGTCGTGACAGGCGCAGCTCCGTCGATACTGACCTGCGTTCTGGCTACGCCGGATAAGGTGTCGGTAGCCACCATGCTCACACGCACCGGCGAGATAAACCAGCCGCGCTCGCCGGCAACGCCTTCAAGTCCGGCGGTTGTCTGCGGCGGCGTGGCGTCATAGGCCAGCGAAAGCTCGGCATCCCAGACCCCGCGTCGACTCGGATCTACGTTCCCGGCCACGTCTTTGAGCCAGACATAGGCGGTATGGCGGCCTTCGCCGGGCGCCTGCACACCAGATAGGATGCTGCCGCTGCCTGGCTTCCAGACGCCATCGGTAGCCGAATTGGGCGGGGCGCCGACTTTGACATAGGCGCCGGCAATGCCGCTGAGGTCGGGCGGGACGGCAAGGGTGAGGGCAAAAGAGTTTTGGTTGCTCCAACCACGCGGGGCGGTGTCCAGTGGGGTGGGGCCGCGTGGGGCCTCGAGATCGATACGGATGCCACCGGGGATGCGGTAGGCGATCTCAATATGACCCAGGTGATCGACGGAATAGAATTCAACACTATGCTCGCCGTCTTCGGCGACGATAAATGACGTGCCTGCCATCCAGTCACTGCCATTCAGCCGATAGTAGGTTGCAGCCACGCCGGCGCCATCGTCAGCCGGCACAAGCGTGACACTCACGGGTTGGCTGAACCAGCCGCTGCTTGTGCTGCTTGGCAGCAGGGCATAGGAAGTGACCGGGGCCGTCAGATCGACATTGATGATCCGCGTTCGCACCGGTTCGATATTGCCAGCCAGGTCGGCGGACCGGTAGGAAAGCGTATGGGGCCCTTCACTGGCAACCTGCGCCGTCGTCTGTCGCTGCCAGGCGCCGCCGTCCAAACGCCACTCGACATAGTCAGGACCGGACGCCACATCGACAGGTGTGAAGGATGCCGTGACAGCGCCATCGTACCAGTTCTGATACACGGGAGTACGATCAAGGCCGAGTGTGGTTTGCGGGGATTGGGTGTCGATGGGGAACGAGCGAGGCGTCGTCTGGCCCACATTGCCGGCGATGTCGGCAGCACGCGCGACCAGCGTGTGGTCGCCATCGCCGTTGATCTGCAACTGGCTGCCGTTCACCCAACCGCTGGCATCCAGGTTGTATTGCACACTGGCCAGACCCGACCCGACATCGGTGGCAATAATGGTCACATTCACCGGCCCGCGGTACCAACCGTTGGCGCCGGGCAAACCAGAAGCATCGATGAAGATCTCCGGTGCAGCCGCATCCCAGCGAATAGCGTCAAGCGCCACACCGCGATGGTCTTTGTTCAGATTGCCAGCAGTATCCTGCAGCCACAAAAAGAAATGGTAGGCGCCAGGGGCAGGGGGGAGGATACCGTTAATTTGCTGGATACTGGCCCCGGCGACGCAGGTGCCGTCGAGACTGTGCTGCGGCGCCGTCCCCAACTTATAGCAGGCGGCGGCAATACCGCTCAGGTCGACAGGGTTCTGCCACGTTGCACTGAACGTGGCATTGGCGGCCGTCTGCCACCCGCCCGGTGTGACGATCGGTACGGCCAGGGGCGCCGGCGGCGGCGTCGTGTCCAACCGCAGATTGACTGCAACGGCTGCGGCTGCCGGCGCGGCGTTTCCGGCCCCATCCACCGGCCAAAGGTAGAGCGCATGCTCGCCCTGTACGGCGCCCGGTATGGCATAATCGTTGACGCCGTTCAGAGCTCCGGGCCAGAAGTCGCCGTCATCAGGATGGGACGGCGCGGCGTCGAGCTTATAACGCACACCGCTGATGCCACTTGGATCAGGGGGAAGGATCCAGGTCAGGTCAAAGCTGTTGGTGTTGGTCCAGGTTGCTGGATCGGCTACCTGGCCGCTAAGCGATGACGGCGGCGTGGCGTCATACTGGAGAGTGGCGCTGACGGCGGTCGTGTGATCGCTATGTCCCAGCTTGTCGGCAAGCCAGAACCAGAGCGTGTGGCTGCCATCGCCGCTCACACTCAAACCGTTCAGGCTGGTGCGGCCATCGCCGGCCACAAAAACGCCATCATTGGCTGCGCTTGGGACGGCGCCGATCTTGTACCAGGCTCCGCCAATACCACTGAGATCAGAGGGGTTGGTCCAGGTTGCATCAAAGGAATTGTTGTTCGTCCAGTTCGCCGGTTGGGGAGCCGGGTTCAGCGGTGAAGAAGGGGCCTGCGTGTCAACGTTGAGCGGATAGGCCGGGCTGAGTTCGTTTCCACCACCGCCATCTTCGATGCGGAATTGCGCGAAGTTGGCACCTTCGGCCAGGGCGAGAGAGGTCACGGTAAGACGCCTGACGTTGACATCCAGGACGTCGATGGTCAGGTTGGAGTCTCGCCAGGTCGACCAGGTGGCGCCGCCATCAGTAGAAAGCCGGTAGACGGCATTCGTGGTCAGACCATCGGCATCGCTGACGGTGACAGCAGCAGTGGCAGGCAACACGCCGATCCAGACCCCGCCGCCGGGGACGAAATCGGACCAGGCAGCGGCAGCCTGCGGGATAAAGGTCAGGGCCCGTGGGCCATCGCTAACGCTTCTGGCGGGGCCATCGCTGTCGCTTCTGGCGGGGCCGGTGCTGAGTACAGCGCTTGCGCTTCTGGCGGGGCCATCGGTGAGCGGGGGAGCCACTTTGAGCCAAACTCCAGAGTACGACACTGCACCCGCGCTTCTGGCGGAGCCAAGCAGCAAGGCCAGCAGGACCAAGAGACCGATGGCGATGAACGGAACACGGGCAATGGATGAGAATGGGCGATGGTGATTCATGGCAAGTCTTCATTCAAGACATTCAGGGTCTGCAGACCCTGAATGTCTTGACGGCAAAGGAATGATTGGAGCTACAATGGCTATTAGACGTAGAAAAAGGGGAAGCCGGTGCGACCGGCGGCGCTGCGGTCGTAGTCGACCGCCCAAGCGGTCGTAGTCGACCGCCGGTCGCACGCTAGGTCTTTCCAACTTCCCCTTCGGCTGACAAAGCAGGGTTTGGAGACCCTTCGGCTTCGCTCAGGACAGGCCAAACCCTGCTACGAGCGGGGCGGCGATGGGTAGTTCGCGGCCTGCTAGTCCAACTCGAAGCGATAGCCTACCCCGCGCACCGTGACGACATATTGCGGATTGTCGGGGTCCTTCTCGATCTTCGTACGCAAGCGGCGCACATACACTGCGATCTGGTTGGGATAACCGCCATAGTTGGTTCCCCAAACGCTATCCAGCAATTGGTCATGGGTGAGGACGCGACCGGCGTTGCGCATGACACAATGAAGGAGACGGCATTCGATAGGTGTGAGATCGACGACCCGGCCGCCAGGAAGCTCGACACGGTTGGTCAGGGGGTCAAGTCGAAGACCACGTGCTTCGATGCGATCCGAGGGGTCGCCCAACGCGTAGGCTTCGGTGCGCCTCAAGACCGCCTTGACGCGGGCCAGCAACTCAGCCGGTTCGAAGGGCTTGGCAAGGTAATCATCGGCTCCTAGTTCCAGCCCTGCCACCCGATCGGCGGTTTCTCCCTTGGCCGATAGAAAGATGACGGGGATGTGGTGGCGGGCTCGAATGCCGCGCAACGTTTCGAACCCGTCCAGGCCGGGCATCATCACGTCCAACAACACCAAATCGGGCTTCTCACGATCCAACAGGCGCAAAGCATCGCGGCCATTGCTGGCAGCTAGCACCTCGTAGCCCTCCTCGCGCAGAAGAAAAGCCGTCATCTTCACACTGGGCGGGTCGTCGTCGACAACGAGAATGCGCATAGTCGGGTTCCCTGTCTCTTGCGGCGCCGCGGCCAGTGCGGCCCGGTCTCCGATGGGTTCATTATACCAGCGCGCCATGCTGCGCGCAAGCGATCTGGGAACCGATGGGGGATCGTGTGGCGCCGGTCGGGACCGGGTGGACGGCGAAGTAGGGGAACCTGGCATTGAATGCAAAGTTTGCGAGGTAGATAGCATAGACGAGACAGGGTAGGTTCTGTATCTAAGGCTGGCGCCATGAGGGTAAGAAGTGCAGGAACTGGGCAGGAGCCAAACCCAACTGGATTTCGCTCGTGGTTCCATTCGTGACATCGGCCACGACCGGGTGGGTCGTGGAGGGAGCATAGCCCAGCGGAAAGCTTGCCCACAGGCTGTAGGTTCCGGCTGGCATCCGGCTGAAGCCGGCAATGCCTTCGACCGTGGTCGTGGTGGCGCCCCTGATGTTGTTCTGGCTATCGCGCAGGGTGACGCCAAGTCCGGCCCACGGGGCTTCGGATGGGTCCTTCTGGCCGCTGGCGTTGTCATCATGAAAGACCAGAAGCCGGATGCCGCCCAAGCCGGGGGTCGGGGTGGCGGTTGGGGTAGGAGTAGGCGTAGCCGGGGCGGTGGGGGAGGCGGTAGGCGTGGCCGTGGCAGTAGGCGTAGGGCTGTACGTTGGAGTGGTCGTGGACGTCGGCGTGGGTGTCCCGGTAGGTGTGGCCGTGGGGGCAGGGTTCTGCCAGCGCAAGATGGCGCCAGACTGGCCAGCCACCCAGGCGCGTGCAACGGTAGGGAAGTCGACGGCGTAGAGGTCAAAGCCCGAACCGGTGTTATCAGACTGCCATGAAGCGCCGCCGTTGCTGGTGTAGAGCACGGCGCCACCATCGCCAACAATCCAGCCATGCTGGGCGTCGCTGAAGGCAATATCGTGCAGGTCCTCCTCAACGCCGCTGGCCTGCAGGCTCCAAATTCCACCGCCATTGGTAGTGCGAAGAATGGCCCCGCCTGTGCCTACGGCCCAGCCGTTGCTGGCATCCAGGAAAGCCAGGCCGTCGATGCGAGAGGTGGCGCCGGCAGTCTGGCTGATCCAGGCGACGCCGCCGTTTGTGGTGTGGAGGATGGCGCCGCCTGCACCTGCCAACCAGCCCTTCTGGTCGTCGACAAAGGCGAAGGCGTGGATGTTCAAGTTGATCGGGAGCGTTTGAGGCGTCCATGAAACGCCGTCATAGCGATAGAGGATGCCATCATCGCCGCCAGCCCATCCGCGAGTGGGGTTTGCAAAAGCCAAAGCGTGCAGATCGGCGGGAAACAGCGTGGCATGACCCTGCCAAGAGCCGCCGCCATCGGTGGTCGAGCGCAGCAAACCCGCGGCGCCGGCCAGCCAGCCTGTGCTGGCGTCGAGAAAATGCACGGCTTCCAGGTCAGCGGCGGCGCCGGCAGGAACTTGAACCCAATTGGCTCCGCCTAGAGTGGTGAAAAGCAGCACACCGCCATCACCCACGGCAAAGCCGGTCTGGTTGTCGAGAAACTGAATATCGCGCAGGTGGGCGCTGGTGTGGCTGGAGAGAGAAGTCCAATCGCCCACGGCTTCAGGAGCATCTGGCGTTGCCATAGACGAGGCGCCGCTAAACAAAGCGAGCAGGCCGAACAATATGGCGAGAAAGGCAAGGAGGAGGAATGAGCGCATAGGGCAGATGCCGGGGCAACGGCGACGTTGAGTACAACGTAATGACGTCAGTTATGGACGAAGAGAGGAAGATAGTTTTGGAAGACAACAACGGCAGAGCAGGCCAGGTGCAAATGGTAGGGAGCAGCAGCGCCCTGGTAGCCATCGACAACAAGGTAGTAGCTGCCTTCGGCGAGGCCATCGAGGCTTATGGCGGCGTCCTCTCCGGCCAGACAACTGTCAGGATTGGCATCGGCCAGCAAGAAGAGATCGAGGTCAGCGACAGCGCCATCGTAGCTGATTTGAGCCGTGAGATCCGATGTCTCCGCCAGGGTCACTGCGTAGATGGCTTCGGGTCCGGTTTCAGGCCAGCCGCTGCGACAACTGTAGCGGTTGGCGCGTGCAGGCCAACTGCTGGTGTCACCGGCATAGCTTTGACCGCAAAATGCCGGGACCGCCAGCTCGATGGCGAGTGTCGGTGGGGTTGGGCTGGGTGTCGGCGACGGTGAGGACACCGTGGGCGTGGCTGTGACACTGGGCGTCGGTGTCAGGGTTTCGGTCGGTGTGGTCGTTGGGGTGTCGGTGGCGGAGGATGTAGAGGTTGGAGTGGGTGTATCGGTGACAAACGACGGCGTATCGGTGACGGTGGCCGTTGGGGTAGGTGTGATCGTTGGGGTAGGCGTGATCGGCAGAATCACATAGTCGATAATCAGCTTGGGCCGCTGGTCCAGACTGGTAGATTGGGCAGAGTGCACGGCGTAGGCTGCCTGTGGCCCACTCTGACCAGTGAGAAGGAAGCCGTCATTGGACTCAGGATGGCGGTACCAGTCCTGAACGGCCAGGGTCACATCCCAATCAAAAGCAGTGAAGAGGCCATCGACATGCGTCAGGGCGAGAAGAGCCGGGTCACGATCAAGCGGCCCAGCCGCGCCAGGGCTTTGCCAGGGATCGCCAGCGCCGGCCTGAAGCCAGGTCACTGCGCCAGGCTGCCAGGGACGGCGCAGACGGTAGGCTGCAGCAGCAAGCGGACTCGAGTTGGCGCGCTGTTGCGTTTGCAGCCGCAGCGTTGCGCTCTGGATGGCGGCATGCGCAGGCAAACGGCTGAGGTCGAAGCGCAGCAGACTGGCGGCCAGACCGTTGGCATGGACTTCCAACAGATCATCGTTGCCGAAGTTGGCAGACGGTTGCACAGAGTCGATCCAGGAATCAACAGTGTCAGCGTAGCCGTTGACGCCATAGCTAAGGACCACCGTGTACACCGGCAGCCCGCTGACAAAACGGAGTCTTCCGAACTGCTCCCAATGCTCATTGACAGCCGTACCCTGCCAGATCATCTTCTGATCCCATGTACCGCCATCATCGTCGTCACGCAGCCCAAAGGTGAAACCAATAATCTTGCCAGGTGTGATTGGTTCGGACTGGAAGGCGCTGAGAGGCAAAGCGGCTTCGACCACCCAACCATCGGCCAGGGTGACGATAGCGGCATCAAGAGGTTGGGGGATGGCAAAATCCGTGGTGCGGCCATCGGGGTTGAAAGTGTATTGATGGTCGCTCGCATCGGGTCCGGAAAGACTGTGGTCACCGTCGAAGCCAATCTCGATCTCATCATCCTTCCAAACTTCAATGCCGGAATCATTGAGCAGGAGGTCGTCGAACACTCGCGCCGCCAGATAGAGATTATTGTCATCCCAGGCCAATTGCAGCCGCATCGAAGCGTCGGCTGGCGGCGGATAGGGCGGAACACCCTCCTGAAAAGCGGCGGTAGCAGCATCAAGGAGGATAGTCGGGATGGCCGGCCACTCCTGCAGGTTGCCATCCAGCAGGGGTGCGGACGCGAGACGAGGAACGTCGATGATCGCGCCAAAACCGGCCGGAGAAGATGCAGCAATTGGAGATGATGCAGGCCAGACCCGCGTCACAAGGATGAGAGCCAGGCCGGCCAAGAGGAGGGGAGAAGTTCGGCGCATGGTCCGATTCCGAGCGATTCAGATGGATGTCGCCTAAGTATAAGGGCTTGCGGTTAAAAGGAGATGAACTACCCGCAGGACGAAGATGACAGTTCTTTCACAGTGTATGGCGGCTGGAGGGTACGATGCCCACTATCAGTGCATGGGTTTCGAGGGCAAGAAGACACCGTGCTATACTTGGCTGCGTTGTCGATGCATCGAAATCGAAGTTGCCACAGGAGACAGACAAACATGGCAGAACTAGCACAAGAGGTGATCGCAGTCATTGGTGGGACAGGTGCGGAAGGGTCGGGTCTTGCCTGGCGGTGGGCGCGGGCCGGCTTACAGGTCATCGTCGGCTCACGTTCGGCAGAGCGGGGGCAGGCCGCGGCAGACGAACTCAACCAACGCCTGGGCAGGCTGGCCGTGCGCGGCGCGGACAATTTGGGCGCCAGCCAGATGGCAAGCATTATCGTGCTTTCAGTGCCCTACGAATCGCAGTCCGCCATCCTGGAGAGTATCCGCCCTGCTGTGGCCGGCAAGGTTGTGGTGACATTGGTGGCGCCGCTGCTGGGCGAAAAGAAGGGCCGCTATACCCCGCCTCCAGGCGGTTCGGCGGCGCTGGAGGCGCAGGCCCAATTAGGGTCGGATGCTACGGTCGTTGCGGCCTTCCAGAATGTGGGAGCGCATCACCTGATCGACGCCGATCATGCTATCGAGTGTGATGTCCTGGTATGCGGCGATGCTCGCAACGACCGCGCCATTGCGGTGGCTCTGGCGGCGGCCGCCGGGCTACGGGGCGTCCATGCAGGCGTGCTGGCTAATGCCGCCGTTGCCGAAGGGATGACGGCCGTCCTCGTTGCCATCAATGCCGCCTACAAGGTACGGGGAGCAGGCATTCGTATTACAGGTTTGCCAGCAGGGGAGTTGCCGTGAGCCAGATGATTGCGACGGCGCTGCCAGGGATGCCGCTCGTAGAGCCAGGAAACAACCTGGCCGAGCTTTGTCTGGCCGGCTTGCGGGCGGCAGGCATTGTCCTCGCTGCCGGCGACGTCCTGGTTTTCGCTTCGAAGATCATTTCCAAGTCTGAGGGACGAGCGCTGTCACTGAGCCAGGTGAGGCCATCCCCGGCAGCGTGCGAGATCGCCCAGGTATGCGGCAAAGACCCCCGGCTGGTGGAGTTGATCCTGGCCGAATCCAGCCAGGTCTTACGATTGCGCCCAGGACTGATTGTGGTTGAGCACCGGCTGGGTTTCATCTGCGCCAATGCAGGCATCGATCATTCCAATGTCAGTACGGACGACGATATCGTCCTTCTGCTCCCACTCGATCCTGATGCCTCGGCTCGGCGCCTGCGCTCGGCATTGTCCGCCGCTACGGGCGCTGATGTGGCTGTAATCATCGATGACAGCCATGGTCGCGCCTGGCGAATGGGAACAGTAGGTGTTGCCATTGGTGTAGCTGGCTTAGCTCCTCTGACCGATCTGCGCGGCGAACCGGATATGTTTGGCCACACCTTGCAGGTAACGGTGCTGGGCACGGCCGATGAGTTGGCAGCAGCAGCTTCCATCTTACAGGGGGCGGCAACCGAGCGCTCGCCCATCGTCCATTTACGCGGGGCGCCCCACCGGCCCGGAGAGGGAAGGCTGGCCGAGTTGCTGCGTCCACACGCCCTTGATATGTTCAGATGACCCTGGCATCTACCGCTGTCGAAGACCCCTCTGTGAATCGCCAGGAGGGAGGCTGTGCTTGGCTCTTGGTCATCGGTCTGCTTGCCTGGTCGGTCTTTATCACGCTCAGTATCCAGGGCGGGGCGCTATTGGCGGCATGGTTTGCGCAAATGAGCGCCGTGGGTGCCAGTTTTACGCAAATACTCGCTGTCGGCCTCCTGCAGCCGCTCCTGGTGGGTGTTCCGGCGCTTCTGCTGTTGGTGCTGGTACGCGGCCCCCGTCAGGGCGCTTTGGCGCGCACGATCTTCCTCGCCACACTGGCGGCGGGCATTCTCCTGCTTCCGCGCGTTCTGCTGGCGCCCGACCAAACCTACGCCGCCGGCCTGGCGCGAGCAGGGATCAGCGCCGGATTTGGGTTGATCATGCTGGTCTGGTCTGCCCTAGGGAAAGCGGGGGCGCGTGGAGGTCTGCAAGCGAAGCCAGGAAAGGGGATGGCCCTGATGCTCTTCCTCGCGGCCCTGTTTCTGATCCCATGGCTGCTGTTCGGCGCTCTTGGTGACGTGCTTGATCTGCTCCTGGCAATGATGCAGGCAGCAGGTCTGGCCATCCTGGCCTGTGGGTTGGCGGCCCTGCTCATGCCGCAGTTGGCCGCGTCCTCAGCCGACGCTGCTCGTAACTACTGGCTGGGCGGCCTGACCCTGGCCGCGGCGTTCACGGCAATCGCCGGAGCCTGGGGACAGATGGACTACCAGGCTCTGTTGATCGGCGTCCTACCAGCCGTGGCCTTTCCGCTGGCCTGGTCAAACGCAAGCAGTCAGAGATTCGATCTGGTCAGCGCCCTGGCCCTGGTGTTCCTGGCAACCTGTGGCCCGCTTGCCTTCGCCGACCCGCGCGAGATGCATCTGGTTGGCGTTTTCAGCAGCGACACAGCGGCCTGGTATTTGCGTGCGATGCAGTGGAATCTTCTGCTTGGCCTTGTACTTATGGTGGTCCTCGGCCTGGCCAAGCCAGCGTTGACTAGAACGCCAGCACATGGGCGTGCCATCTCTTTGTTGGCAGGCCTGAGCTGGCTGATAGCCGTCCTGCTGTATTTCATCGCCGGTCAGCCAGGTTTCTTTGGCGATGATTTCTTCGTGGTGATGAAGGATCAGGCAGATCTAAACGAGGCGGCATCGATCGCAGATGTGGACGAGCGCCGCGCCTGGGTCTACCGAACCCTGGTCACGCAGGCAGATCGCTCACAACTCGACCTGCTCGCATCACTCGATGCCGCTGGCCTTTCTTACACCCGCTACTATCTCGTCAACGGCATCGAAGTGCAGGCAAACGCGCTGCGCCGCTGGCAAATTAGCCGCCGGGCTGATGTCGCCCGCGTGTTATACAGCCCGGCCCTGCGCCCCCTGCCCGAGACAGCGCCGCTCGAACCTGGCGATGCTACGCCTCCTGACGAAACACCCTGGGGCATTGACGCGATAGGCGCGCCGCGCGTCTGGCAAGAACTGGGGGTCACCGGCGAGGGCGTTGTGATCGGGCAATCGGACAGCGGGGCTGACGCCGAACATCCGGCGCTGGCGAGCAGCTTCCGCGGTCGCGGCGGCGCCTATGATTTCAACTGGTTCGACCCCTGGACAGGCAGTCTGCAGCCATATGACGCCAATGGGCATGGCACCCACACCCTGGGCACGGCGTTGGGGCAGGACGGCATCGGCGTCGCCCCTGGAGCGACCTGGTTCGCCTGCGCCAACCTGGTGCGCAATCTGGGCAACATCGCCAACTACCTGGACTGTATGCAGTTCATGTTGGCGCCCCACCCGCAGCAGGGCGATCCACTACATGCTGGAGATGCCACGCTTGCCGCGGATGTGAGCACCAATTCCTGGGGCTGTCCGCCCTCAATTGAAGGCTGTGATCAGGAAACCCTGTGGCTGGCAGCGCAGGCGCTACGCACAGCCGGTATCTTTTTCGTCGCGGCAGCGGGCAACGAAGGCCCGGCCTGCAATTCGCTCCGCACCCCGCCCGGCAACTACGGCAATGTCCTGTCGGTGGGCGCCCTGGACGCTGGCGGCGACCTGGCGATATTTTCGAATCGTGGCCCAACGACGGGAGCGCCCGACGGCAACAGCGCCCCCGACCTCGCGGCGCCTGGCGTGAACGTGGTCTCGGCCTGGCCAGGCGGAGCTTGGAAGAGCAGCGACGGCACATCGATGGCAGCGCCGCATGTTGCCGGCGTTGTGGCCCTGATGTGGTCGGCAAATCCGGCCTTGCGTGGCAATGTCGCTGCCACTGAACGCATCCTGCAAGAAACGGCTGCAGCCTACACGGGCGCTGCTTCGCCCTGCGAGACCGACGGCCGGGCGCCTGACGCCGCCGCCGGCTTCGGCGTTCTCGATGCCTATGCCGCAGTCAAACAAGCATTGATGTTTAAGTAGTCAGGGAGTTAACGCCATGACGCCGAACTCGGAGACACCGAATATTCCACCACAAGGTCCTGCCAGAGACGGCGCTGTACCCATCGCTACCGATGGCCCCGCCTGGCCATTTTCGCTGCGTCTGTTCTTTATCGCCGTATGGTTTGCCATCGGCGTGACTGGATTCTTGCTCGCCCGCCCGTTCTGGGGGTTGATCGCCATGGCGGGCATCGTCGGCTTTCTGCTCCAGCCCCTGGTGGGGCTGCTGACGCGACTTTGGGTGCCGCGCGGCATTGCCACCATCGTCGTCATCTTGCTCCTGCTCGTCGTCCTCATTCTGGCGCCGGTGGGGTTGACGTTGGGGCTGGTCGACTCACTCGGCCAAATTCGCATCGATGTCAAGGATCTGAGCAGCTACATCAACGATCTTGCCGTATTCGTGCAAAAACTGCCGGATATCCTGCCATCGATCACCATCTTTGACTTCACAATCGATCTCATGCCCTATTACCAGCAGATCCAGGAATCGGTCGCCTCGGTGCAGCCCACCGACATCCTGAACATTGCCCAGGGTCTTGTCGGCGTCATCGTCAATGTATTGCGCTCCGCCTTTCAAGTGGTGAGTGTTGCAACCATCTTCGCCACCAACGTCATCGGCCGCGTGATCGGCATGCTGATCAGCCTCATCCTGCTCATCTTGCTCACCTTCTACTTCACCAATGATCTGCCGCGCGCGCGTGCTGCCGTGCTGGGTTTGGCGCCAGGAAGCTATGGGCAGGAATGGAACGAGCTTTGGCGGCGCACAGGCGACATCTGGAACCGCTTCTTCCGCGGGCAAATCATCCTCTCGTTGATCATGGGCGGGTTAGTGTGGCTGGGCCTGACCATCCTCGGCGTGCCCGGCGCCCTTGTCCTGGCTGTCCTCACCGGCGTGCTGGAAGTGATCCCGACGTTGGGCCCGGTGCTCGCGACCATCCCTGCCGTCATCCTGGCGCTCCTGCAAGGCTCCACCGTCTTTCCCGATCTGGCCAATTCTACGGTTGCCCTTATCGTCCTCGGTTTCTATGTTGTCCTGCAACAGCTCGAAAACCTGGTGCTGGTGCCTCGCATCATGGGCCGCAGCGTCGGCATCCACCCAGCGCTCATCATCCTGGCAGTGCTGGTGTTCACCACTCACCTGGGTGTTTTCGGCGCCTTTATCGCCACACCCGTGTTCGCCACCTTG
>JACDJB010002179.1_pt1 | contig 14599 bp, 14 predicted proteins | sample 7454121 | NCBI WGS metagenome assembly JACDJB01 (sample SAMN14253290, study PRJNA609438) | sludge metagenome | isolation source: sludge after 25d culture with pyrite | collected 2018-12-20 | reverse complement strand
GGGGCACGGCTCCAACGTCACATACAGCGTGCAATCATCCAGCCGGTAATTGCCCAACGCCGTGCCTGCCGCACGCAACGCCAGCATCTCGGCATGCGCCGAAGGGTCATTCAGGCGGATCGGCGCATTGCGACCCGTGGCGATCACCTCGCCTTGGCGAACCACCACCGCCCCGACCGGCACCTCGCCTTCAGCCGAGGCCAATTCGGCTTCAGCCAAGGCAAGCCGCATAAACTGTCGATCAGACATTTTCAGGCAACGAATAAGTCAGCTTCTCGCCATCAATTTTAATGTACCCCGCGCTTTTCAGTTGCTGAACAAGGGCATTCAATTGAGTTTCCGATAATTGTTTCTGAAACAGGCTATTCATGGTGCTGACCAAAGTGGCGACACGGGCAGGTTTAGATGCTTTTCTGGTTTGCAAATTCGTGACAACTGCTTTGATCCGGTCTTTATCGGAGTGCGCTTTCAACGGATTCAAAAATGCCAAACTTTGAATTGCGGCAACGCGCGTTACGCAAATTTTTTGGCTTTTCAGGTGTCGAATGAGCGGATCGAAACCCGTATCTTTAGAAATGATATGGAAACACGCTTTTGCGTCCTCAACAGCAAGACGGCCAATCATGTAGGCAATGTGAAAATCCAGAGCATTGGAACCATTGCCAGCAATCTTCACATATTGGGCTCGGTCACCCAGTTTCTGTAAAGTTGCGACCAAATCAAAAGCCAGCTTGGTCTGGTTCTCTCCGACAAACACAATCAGTCGAAAATGATCTTCGCAAACTACCTTGGGTAGTCCTTGCAGATGCACATTCTCCTGATCAACCAGAATATAGTTTGTCCGCACGGCTGCTTCCTTTCAGATCCGAGTTATTCCCACTCGATAGTTCCCGGCGGTTTGCCGGTCACGTCATACACGACGCGGGAAATGCCATCGATTTCATTGACGATCCGCAAAGAAACGCGCTCAAGGAATTCATACGGCAGGTGTGCCCAGCGGGCGGTCATGAAGTCGATGGTTTCCACCGCGCGCATGGCCACGACGTAATCGTACTTGCGGCCGTCGCCCATCACGCCGACAGATTTGACCGGCAGGAAAACCACGAAGGCCTGCGAAACTTTGTCGTATAAATCCGCGGCGCGCAGTTCTTCGATAAAATGGCGTCGGCGCGGCGCAACAGGTCGGCGTAGGGCTTTTTCACTTCGCCCAGGATGCGCACGCCAAGGCCCGGGCCCGGGAATGGATGACGGTAGACCATCTCGCTCGGCAGACCAAGTTCGACGCCGATCTTGCGCACTTCGTCCTTGAACAGCTCGCGTAGCGGTTCGAGCAGCTTCAGGCGCATATGGGCAGGCAAACCGCCCACGTTGTGGTGCGACTTGATGACGTGCGCCTTGCCGGTCTTGGAACCGGCCGATTCGATTACGTCGGGATAAATCGTGCCTTGTGCCAGCCAAGCCGCATTTTTATGCAGGTTGGCCTGTTCTTCGAAGATCTCGACAAAGATGCCGCCAATGATTTTGCGTTTTTCCTCTGGATCGGCTACGCCTTCCAGCGCGGCAAGAAAGCGCGCCTCGGCATCAACACGGATCACGCGCACACCCATGTGCTGGGCAAAGGTGTTCATGACCTGATCACCTTCGTTCAGGCGCAACAGGCCGTTATCGACAAAGATGCAAGTGAGCTGGTCGCCGATTGCCTTGTGCAGCAATGCGGCCACGACGGAGGAATCGACCCCGCCGGAGAGCCCCAGAATCACCTCATCGTCGCCGATCTGCTCGCGGATACGGGTGAGCATGTCGTCGATGATGTTGTCGGGTTTCCACAGGCCGTGCGTTTGGCAGATCTGGCGCACGAATCGCTCCAGAATGCGATGCCCCTGGCGGGTATGCGTGACTTCGGGGTGGAACTGAACGCCATAAAACCGACGTGTTTCATCGGCCATGCCGGCAATCGGCGCGTTATCGGTCGAAGCCATGAGTTTGAAGCCAGGCGGTAACTCAATGACATGATCGCCATGGCTCATCCAGACATCCAGCATGCCGAAGCCTTCCGGCGTGACGCTGTCTTCGATGTCTTTGAGCAACGCCGTGTGGCCCCGCGCACGCACTTGAGCGTAGCCGAACTCGCGGTGATCGGCATTTTCGACCACGCCACCGAGTTGCGCCGCCATGGTTTGCATGCCGTAACAGATACCCAGCACCGGCACGCCCAATTCAAACACAGCCTGTGGCGCGGCGGGTGGAGTCGCTTCGATGACCGATTCCGGCCCCCCGGAGAGGATGATGCCTTGCGGTGCAAAGCTGCGCACGAACGCATCGTCCACTTCCCAGGAATGAATTTCGCAGTACACACCGCACTCGCGCACACGACGAGCGATGAGCTGGGTGTATTGCGAACCGAAATCCAGAATCAGGATACGTTCGGCATGAATATCGGCGGCAGGTGAAGTCATTCGTCTGTTTCCATAAAGCAGACAGCGGCCAAGCGGCCGCTGCGGTTCAAATTGTGATCATATCGGCCAAATCAATCGACGCGGTAATTCGGGCTTTCCTTGGTAATGGCCACATCGTGCACGTGCGATTCACGTATGCCCGCACTGGTGATCCGTACGAATTGCGGGATAGTACGCATGGTTGTGATGTCACGGGCGCCCACATAACCCATCGATGATCGCAAACCGCCCAGCATCTGATGCACAATCGCCACCAGTGAACCCTTGTACGGTACCCGACCCTCGATCCCTTCGGGCACCAGCTTTTCAACCGCCGATTCGCCCTGAAAATAGCGATCGCTGGAACCTTGCTGCATGGCTCCCAGTGAGCCCATGCCCCGATACGCCTTGTACGAACGGCCTTGGAACAATTCCACTTCGCCCGGCGCTTCTTCCGTACCGGCCAGCATGCTGCCCACCATGACCGTGTTGGCACCGGCAGCAATCGCTTTGGCAAAGTCCCCGGAGAAACGAACACCACCGTCGGCAATCAACGGTACACCGGTTCCTTTCAGCGCTTCTGCCACATTGGAAATGGCGGTGATTTGCGGCACACCGACGCCCGCAATAATGCGCGTGGTGCAAATGGACCCGGGACCGATCCCGACCTTGACGGCATCGGCACCGGCAGCGACCAGATCAAGCGCCGCTGCGCCTGTTGCAATGTTACCGCCAATCACGTCGACTTGAGGATAGGTTTTCTTGACCCATGCGACGCGATCCAGCACACCTTGGCTATGGCCGTGCGCCGTATCGACGACCAGCACGTCCACGCCCGCAGCCACCAATGCCGCTACCCGCTCTTCGGTATCGCCACCGGTACCGACAGCGGCACCGGCAAGCAGACGCCCCTGGGAGTCCTTGGACGCATTGGGGTAATCGGTCGATTTCTGGATGTCCTTGACGGTAATCATGCCGCGCAATTCAAAACGGTCATTCACAACCAGCACTTTTTCGATGCGGAACTTGTGCAGCAAGGCCTGAACTTCTTCGCGGCTGGCGCCTTCCTTGACTGTTACCAGACTGTCCTGCTGCGTCATGATCTTGTTGACCGGCTGATCCAGATTGCGCTCGAAACGCAGATCGCGGCTGGTGACGATGCCAACCAGATCCTTGCCATCCACGACCGGTACACCACTGATGCGGTGATCGCGCGTGATCTTGAGTACATCGCGAATGCTCATATCCGGCGGAACCGTAATGGGATCCTTGATGACGCCGGATTCGTACTTTTTCACTTGTCGCACGTGATCGGCCTGCATCGCGATCGACATGTTCTTGTGAATAATGCCGATACCACCTTCCTGCGCCAGCGCAATCGCCAGACGCGCTTCGGTCACGGTATCCATGGCTGCAGACACAAGCGGCACGTTCAGCCAGACATTGCGTGTCAGTTGGGCTTTGAGTGAGACTTCTCGCGGCAAAACAGTGGAATGCGCGGGGACGAGCAGAACATCATCGAAGGTCAGGCCTTCATCGACTATACGCATCATAAAGATCTCTTACGGTAATGAAAATTTTGCCAATTATAAGGATGGATGGTTAGCGGGTAAACTCAAACCCGCTGAGATAGTAGCCAGAGTCGCAACTCTAAGCTAAAGTTCCCTTTGCACCGATAAGGGCACCAAAGGAATCCACCAGGAGAAATCTAGAATGAAAAAAACTCAGAAATTAGCCACCGCAGTGACAGCAGCCGCCCTCTTTGTCGGCATCAGTGCCGCCAATGCAGCCAGCATGGCCGACTATGAAAAAGCCAAGGCCGCTGCCATGGCAGAAATCAAGAAAGTTGAAGCCGAAGGTATTGCGCCTTGGAATCCCAAGCCAAAACTGCCGGTATTGAAGCACAGCGACGATCTGGCAGCCAAAGGCGACTTTGAAGGCGCGATCAAGTACGCCGATTACGTCGCCAGCCTGCAACCCATTGCAGTCAAAGAATGGAAAAGCCAGCCTAATCCGGGGCCATACAAGCCTTCGCGTTAAGATCGTTTCAGAACGATCGCTTTAAGCGCGACACGTTAATCAAAGCCGGGCGCCAAGCTCGGCTTTTTTACGTCTTGATTACAATGCCGTACCCGACCCTCGTCTCAGGCTGGTTATTTTTTAAATCCAATCGTGATCTGTACCGAGCGCTTGTCAGCCACGGTAAAGGAACGCTTGATGGTCTGCCCATCATGGGTCGCTTCGACCTGATAATGTCCTACCGGTAGCTGAACGAACATCTGCGGCCCGTCTGACTTCGCCTCAAGGATTGGCGTGCCCTTAGCGTCACTGATCCGCACAGGGACATCGGCAATGAATTCACCGCCCGGCACAACCGCAAAGGTCAAATGGGTGTTGAATTCACGCGCATGGGCCGCCAACCATGCCCGCTCTTCGATACCGATTCCGCCGGAAACAAAATGCACACCACCCTGAACCTGTGGTGTCAAAGCGCCCGAGGCGACTTCAGCTGGCGTCAGCGAACCGATTGTGGGTTCTTCGGAGGCAGTCGGCCCCGCAGCCCAAACCATCGGGGCGCAGATCAAGGCACCTGCAATAACCAAGAAATGTAAACGATTCATGTTCATAGCCAAGCTCCTTTTCCAAGATTGGGAACGTTAGGCCACAACGACAAACAAAAAGTTTCGTGCCCGATCTCTTAAAAAAAGGCAGCAGGGAAAATCCCGGACAAAATCAACAGAGCCGCCAGAGCAAAAATCCCGGCCAGCAGATCATCCACCATGATGCCCAGACCACCGGATACATGGCGATCGAGCCAGCTGATCGGCCAGGGTTTGATCACATCGAACACGCGAAAAGCAAGAAAACCCCAAAGCAGGTTGAGCGGTGTGACCGGAATCAGGATGAACGGGATCAACACACCGACAATCTCATCGAACACGATACCGCCATGATCGTGCACACCGAGCTTTTCACTGGCTCTGCCGCAAAGAAACACACCGATGGGTGTGAGCAGAAAGACAGCGGCTGCCGTCAGATATCCCGCTGGCACGGCCAGACTGGCAGCAAGCATGCCGATGAGCCATGCCAGGGCGACACCCGGCAATGTCCCGAACGTGCCCGGTGCCTTTGGCGCCAAACCGCTGCCGAACCCGAAGGCAAGCCACAATACAGGATCGCGCCACACGCGACGGGCAAGATGAGGAATCGGCGGATTTTTCAGATGTGAACTCATGACTTAATCCAAATCTACCGGCGCAAAGTGATCGAACCCGTGCACGTGTACTGACATGTCATGCCCCTCGACATCCAGTACACGAAGGCGCTTATCTTCGGTGATTCGCCCGATCACCGTGGCGGAAATACCCAGTGTGCCCCATTGTTCGGGCGGAAGTGTAAACAGCAATTCGTAGTCATCTCCCGCCGTCAAAGGCAGATGGCGTTGTGTCGGGTCGGCGGCAAACCATGCGCGGGCGGCGGGTGAAATGGGCAGGCGATCGGTCTCAACAACAGCGCCCACATGACTGGCGCGTAAAATATGCCCCAGATCCTGCAACAAACCATCGGAAATATCGATGGCGGCATGGGCCACCTCGGCAAGCCGCCTTCCCTCATCGACACGGGGCGTGGGGCGATTCAGGCGCATCTGCAAAAAGTCGATGTCCTCAGGATTCAAGGATGCGGGCATGGATTCAGGATGCTGAATTGAACGCAGGCCCAGACCCGCATCGCCGATCGTCCCGGTGACGGCAATCAGGTCTCCGGGGCGTGCGCCCGAGCGCGTGAGCATTCGATCCGGTCGGGAGCAGCCCATGATCGTAACCGCCAGTGTACGAACCGGGCTCTTGACCGTATCGCCACCAACCAAGCAAATCCCATAGTGCTCGGCCAAGGCATAGAACCCCTGGGCAAACTGTTCCAGCCAGTCCGGTTCGATCGCTGGCAAAGCCAGCCCCAGCGTCACGCCCAAAGGCCGCGCGCCCATCGCGGCCAGATCGGAAAGATTTACCGCCATGGCCTTGTAACCCACATCGAAGGCGGCCGTCGATTCGGGGAAATGCCGCCCGTCTACCAGAAGGTCGGTACTGACCAGCAAGCGCTCCCCTTCAGGCACCCGCAATGCGGCGCAGTCGTCCCCTACGCCCAACACCACCGCTGCATCCGTACACGGGCGGGAAAAGTAGCGCGCGATGAGTTCAAACTCAGTCATGGAGGCTGGCCAAGTGCATCAGGGCAGATTCAACCAACGCAGGGTATTCGCATCGGTGTATTCGGCCACGGCCGAAAGTGTTTCTCCCCGTACATCGGCCAGCGTTTGGGCCGTGTGCGTGACGTAGATCGGCGTATTGGGCTTGCCGCGATGCGGTGCGGGTGCGAGATAAGGCGCATCGGTTTCGATCAGTATCCGGTCTTGCGGTACTTTCTTGGCCGTTTCCCGCAGATCGGCGGCCGATTTGTAGGTGAGAATGCCGGAAAAGGAAATATAGAACCCGAGATCCAGTGCCTTTTTCGCCGTATCCCAGTCTTCGACGAAACAGTGCATTACCCCGCCACAATCACGGGCGTTTTCCGACCGCAGCACGTCGATTGTGTCCTTGGCCGCCGCCCGCGTGTGGATGATGACCGGCTTTTCGAGTTCAAGCGCCGCCGCTATGTGCGCTCTGAACCGCTCATGCTGCCAACGTTCGGCCTCGCCGCTGCGAAAGTAGTCGAGACCGGTCTCGCCGATGGCCACGATCTGCTCGCAATAGGGACTCGCGCGCACATGCGACACGATTGCCTCCGCTTCAAGGGCATAGTCAGGGTCTTCGGTAGGGTGGATGCCGAACGAAAGCCAGACTTGCGGACGATCCTCGCCTGAGTGCGCATACGGTGCGACCAACTCTGCCATATCCGCCCAGCGGTCAGGATGAATCGCCACGCACAACATGCGGCGCACACCGGCTTCGAACGCGGCGATCATGAATTGATCGAACGAATTGTCAAATGACGTCAAATCGAGCTTGTCGAGGTGGCAATGGGAATCGAACAGGTTCATAGGAACATTGACTCAATAAACGGAAAAATCGGTGGTTCACCGACGCAATCGCGGAACAACAACGAAACACGTTGCCCGACATGATAGGCCATCGGACAACAGTGGGCACGTACGCCCCCTTAAATCAACCTGAAATAATCAACCTGAAATGACCCCGACGATCACCGTGACGAAGGCGCAGGCGTTCGCAAACGCAGCACACGGAACCGTTCGCCCATTTCGGTGGGCATGACCAGTTCCTTGAAGCCCTGGGCAATACGCGCGCTGACCGACCGATCCGTCGCGGCCTGCATCCGCCGGGAGAACATATCCGGTACATCGGTGCCCAGCAGCCACGCTGCCTGGCTGCGTTCACCATCGACGACAAATCCCGCTTCCCGTGCCAAGCAGGCGAGCCGTTCAAAATCGACCCAAGTGGTGATGTCCTGCAAGCCGGGATAGACGAACGGATCATCGTGCGCGCGATGGCGATAGTGGCAGCGCAGGGTGCCGTCCACGCGATCCGGACGGTAGACTTCGGCAGTAGATCCACCGTAATCGAAAAGATAGAGAATGCTTACCGCTTTCGGGCGATCAAACAGTGTACGAATGGATGCCAACCACCGCGGCAAGTCGAGATTGATTTCCGCCGCCACCGGTTCAGGCACCAAATCGTCCAGCGGCCACAGCCCGGCACAATCGGCCAGAGCGGCTCGCAACTCGGGGGAGGCCGTATCGACAACCCAGCCGAAACGTCCCCCAACCCAACCGACTTTCAGTTCTTCGATCGTATCGATCTGGCCGGGACGCCAGCGGAATCGGCAGGCCGGCATGGCATCGACGACTTCATTGGCGATCACCATGCCCCCGGCCCAGATGTCCGCCAAGTCTTTTGCTTCCCTGTCTTCCACCCAGGCGAGGCGCGCCCACAGCTCGGGTTTGAGCTCATCCTTGAGGCGAGACTGTTGCCGTTTGCGCAGTCCGGGGCTGATTTCCCAGATCAGATATTGATCGGGCAAGCAACCGCGTGTTTCACACGCACGCAGGAAATCCAAGGCCAGTTGGCCGGAACCCGCACCCAGTTCACAGACCTGCCGCACCGGGTAATCGCACTGAATCTGTTGCCACTCGTACACGAGGCCTGCTGCGAAAAAAGGCGAACGCTCGGGTGCCGTGACAAAATCGCCACCGGCACCGAATTGCACCTGAGCGCTACCGTAATAGCCCAAATCGGGGTGATACAACACCTCGGCCATATAGTCCGAAAAGGATAACGGCCCATCGACCATCCTGCGCCGCAGGTGATCGATCAATGTCATGCTCTTGATCTGGTCTTCGGGCGAAGGAACGGGCAGGGAGAAATCGGGCTCAGGCATCATCGCTTTGAATCGAGTCGGTAGATTTATTGAGGCTCAAATTCGACAACCGGGCGGCGACGGAAGATCTCGACACCGACGCCCCGCGTGTACGGCAAGGCCAATGGCTTGCTGACCGATAATTGAATCGCCTGAATGGGAAATGCCGCAAACAGGGCATCGGCACACCGCTGCGCAAGCGTCTCGACCAGATTGCACTGACCAGATTGAGCCAGTGCAATCACAGTTTCACAAACACGCTGATAATCAACGGTAGTTGAAATGTCGTCACTTTGCGCAGTCTCAAAGATGGGTGCCACGCCCAGCCGAATGTCCACCCTCAACGGTTGCACCTGCTCGCGTTCATGTGGGTAGATACCGATGATCGTATCGAATTCGAGCCGATCGATGACGATCCAGTCCCAAGCCCCATCGTGCAATGATTCCGCGCTCATATCAACCATGCTTGGTCAGAACTGGGAAAAGTCAAATTCAAGCCCCTTGCGTGGCGCCTGAATAAAATCACCCTGAACCAGATCGACACCCATCGGCCAGAGCAACTGCAATGTGGCCGGATCTTCAACATTGGGCACGATCACGGAAACATCACGTGCGTTGGCTTCGTTCAGCAATTTGGTTACCGCTGCCTGATGAGCCGATTCCTGGCTGAAATTTTCCAGCAGAGCACGGGAAATCTTGATCTCTTTGGTCTTGAGGTGGTCGAGCAGACGGTAGGAGTCGGCACCTTCCCCGAAACCATCGATCAGCAGTCCGCAGCCCAGTGGCGCAATGGTATCGCGCAGGTTTTCGAGATGCTTGAGCAGATAACCCGCTGTATCGGCACGAACCTGGATAACCAGCAGCAGGTCGGGAAGACGAACACTGGCGAGTCGATTCATCAGCCACTGCGCAAATTCTTCATCGCGAAGCGATTGCTCACTGATGCGCAGATACAGCTTGATGTTCTCGCCGCGTTTCAATCCGGCATGGACCTCCTTGATCGCACTCAGAATGACCCAGCGGTCGATCGACTGCATGAGATCGCCTCGCTCCGCCTTGCCGAGAAATTCCATCGGTTTGAGTGGATTGCCCTGCTCATCGATCATCCGCAGAAATACCTCGAACCGATTGAGATCGCGGTGCCCCTGTAACGAGACGATTGGCTGGAATGCCAAGAAAAAGCGGTTTTCCTTGAGTGCATCCTTGATTCGACGAGCCCAAATTTCTTCTTGCTCTGCGTCACTGGCCGTTTTGAGATCAGGCTTGTAGAACTCGGCCAGATTGACACCCTTTTCCGATGCCTTGTTGGTTGCCCGTTCGGCGCGATCAAGCAATTCCATGACATTCGAGGGCGCGTTATTGTCCAGCAAGGTGTAGCCAATGGAAACATTAACGGTGACCGATGTCGTTCCCAGGGTAAAAATATAGTCCTTGGTGTAGCCCAGAAGGCTGCTTACGACCTGTTCGGCATGAGGCAGATCGGTTTTGCCCAAGAGAATCAGGAATGAATACGCCCCGTGGCGCGCCACCAGTCCTTTGCCACCGATCAGTGCCTCCACTTCCTTGCCATATTCGGTCAACAGGCTATCGATGCCCGTGGTGCCGATCATCTTCTTCAGGGCTTCGCTGTTGGTGATGTCCAGCATCATCAGCACACCCAGTTCATTTTCGCTCTGCTTGATCAAATCAAGCCGCTCATGCAACTGATCGAAGAAGTAATTGCGGTTGTACAGCCCCGTCAGCAAATCGCGCCGTGACAGGAATTCGAGTTGCTCTTCGATTTCGGCCGAATTCTGTTGCTTCGGGGCGACAAACAATTGCAGGCAGGATTCGCCGTCGAAGGTTGCTCTGGACGAGGTGATGATGACCTTGATCCGATCCCCGCCCTCTGTCTCCAATTCAAACTCGTCACTGGCTTCCTCTTCCTTGAGAAACGCCTTGAGCCGCGCCGCGCTGTCGCCCACGGCCCGATCCAGCAAGGGTTCGTCGATCAACTCTTCGAGCGAGTTAAAGCCCATCAGACCAAGATAAGCCTGGTTGGCGTAGATATGCAGACCATCCTGAATGTAGGCCACTGCCTCGTTGGAGCCGTCGATCAGTTTCTGGCAACGCAATTCGGCGCTGGCCAGCTTTTTCTGGAAAAGCGTCCTTTCCTGCTCGGTTATGGATGCCGCCACCTCCCGGACCAGCACAGGGATCAGTCGCGACTCGTGCGTCACAACCGCCGTGGCACCCAACTCATACAACGGCAATACCTGATCATCGTCGTCTACATCGGCGATCACCAGTTTAGGGAGGCGATCAAAGATCGGGCGGTGGTTATCTTCCAGCATGGTGTCGAGCAAGCTGCCCGAGTGGCTACCGAAGTCGACCAATACAACATCCAGTGCATTCTTTTCTGCCTGAGCCCGAGCCTCCTCAAAGGAAGTCGCGTGGAATACATTGGCCGCAAAACCGTGGTTGCGAAGATGGCTGCGCAGTGTCACCGCGTCATTGATTTCATTTGAAAGGTAAAGTACGGCAAATGCCCGTTGTTTGGCTACCTCACGCGTCAACACGGTGCGCCTCCATGATCAAAAAATCCTGCCCTGTCTGGCAAACCGAGGCCAAAGCCAACCGTATTTCCGTTTCTTCCTGCATGACCAAAAGTTCCTGTGCTTCGACTGCAAGCGCAGTCGCGAGAATAATCCGTACCGGGACTGCCCGCTCATCCAACTGGACAATAACGGGCCAACTTTTGCTCCAACGCGTGTCTCCCGCCCGGTAATCACGCGCGTAACTGGCGAATACGGTACCAGAAAAACGTTGTACGCCCATATCGATGGTTTTGTGCTCCGCGTCCATGTGGCGCACCCAGCGCACGATGCCGAGGGCCATCGCTGCCCCGGTCTTATCCTGCTCAGGCCATTCGGCCAGCAACAGGTCGTCAACCGCAGCATGACTGTTGGAGGACAGCCGCCAATGGAATCGAAACCCACTGGCAGAAAAATTGACCACATCCCAAGTACCCGGCTCGTTCAGCGGCTGATGATATCCATTACCACTTCGACCAGTACCGACACCGGCATCCCAGTCCACCTCCTCCCCCGAGCTTCTGGTCTGGATATCCATTTTGAAATCGGCCCCACCACTGATCGGCGCCACTTCCCCGCGAATCGGTTGTTCCAAGCCCTCCCAATCCAGCCCGGCCAAGGCGATGGTGCTTTCCTGGTGGCCTTCTTTCTGGCTCAATCGCTCCAGACGATGATGAACGCTCAAAAAACCCAAGGTAATCAGGCAGGTCTGCTGTTTGCGTTGCCCCGGCACCGTCGACTGACCTTCTCGCTCACCACGACCGACAAAGAAGAACTTCAAACGATCGAGCAGATGGAAGAGCCGCGACCGGCAAACAGGGGATAAACCAGCCGTCGTTTCAGGCTGATACAAACCACCCAGGTCAAGGAAAATACCCGATTCTGTCAGGCCACCTCGGGTCGTCAATGCCAGATGAGGCATGATCTTTCCGGTCAGATCGATGAATCGACTGGTCGGCGTCGGTTTATCGCGTACCAGTTCAATCGCGCCGCCGACCTGAACCAGACAGGAATAACTATCTTCCATTTCTTCCCGGGTCAGCCCATAGGGGTTGACGACGGCAAGGGTCAATATGGCCACGTAATGCTGATAAATCGACTGCCACCCCACCGGCTGCGCTTCCTGCAATTCGCTACGCGCCAGTTCGACCAGCTGGTGCAAATCAACATACAGTGATTTGGGCACATCCACGTAAGACAGATAGCAATCCATGACGGTGCGGATCGCCCAATCGACACGATCCTGATGCGTACGAACGAGATATTCGTGACCGGAATCATTGTCGACACGCTCGCTGAGCGCGTTTAATTTCAGGTTCAGCATCAGTTGCGCGTAGCGGTACACGCGAAGCAACGCATCAATCCGCAAACGCCCCTTGTCGCTCAAGGGCAAAGGAGACTGGCGCAAATCGGTTCGAATCCGGCCTGCAAGACGCGTCAGAAAGGGCAGAAATTCGGCCACAATCGCGCTGATCTCGGTTTCATCCCGATCCTGCCAGCTGATATTAGCGAACTCTTCGCCCAGAATACGCACTGCGTCCAATGGCTCACGCATCAGAAGTTGGTCTAGCAGACCATGCAAATCCTTTGGCTGCGTCATGGCGATCCTTTCCTTTTCCCTGTTTGGATAAATGAAACCAGTTGGGAATATAAACGGTTTGGCCGTATGAACAAAAAACTCTGCAAATGGACGCCCTGCATCCAAGCCGTTTCAGAACAAAATCCTGCGGATCAAGCTGCTTCTGGACTAGCCAAACTCTCCCCGAGTTGAATAGCAGACTGCGGACGCCAACGCGAATCCAACACCAACCCTTCCGGCAAAAGTAGTACAACCGTCGAGCCCATATTGAAACGCCCCATCTCCTGTCCACGCGACAATCGGATGTTCATCCCGGTATCGCCACCGTAGAGCCAGCGGGTGACTTCAACGCCCGCCGGTGGCGTCACAATACCCGCCCAGACGGTTTCGATCGCCGCCACATTGATCGCCCCGACCAGCACCAGCGCCATCGGGCCGTGGGCGGTATCGAACAGACAAACCAACCGCTCATTGCGCGCGAAAATTTCCGGCACCTGCTGAACAGTGACGGGCGAGACACTGAATAACCGTCCCGGCAAATGAATCATTTCCCGCAGCTCGCCATCGCAAGGCATATGGATGCGATGGTAATCGCGCGGTGAAAGATAGATTGTCGCGAACTGCCCCTGCTCAAAGCGTTGGGCCAACGCCGCATCACCGCCCAGCAAACTCTGCACGGTGTAATCCCGACCCTTAGCCTGCAAAAGATTGCCGGACTGGATCGCACCCAACTGGCTCACACGGCCATCGCAGGGGCTTACCCACACAGTGGCGTCATCCGGCATGGGGCGGATACCCGGCTTCAGTGCCCGGGTGAAGAACTGGTTGAATGTAGCGTAGGCCGCGGGATCGGACTCAACGGCCTCACTCAGATCCACACCGAAACGACGCACGAACCAGCGAATGACACCCGTAGTGAACGGCGTACGCCAGCGTGTGGCGCGAAAGACCAGGCGCGAGATCAGGTGATGCGGCAGCAGATATTGCACCAGTGTCCACAGACTTTGGGCAAAGCTAGGCGAAACCGGTTTGTTTTCATCAGGTGTGGCGTTCAGGTCTGTCATCGTCGATCACATTGTTAGGGAATGGGGGACATGATACTGCCAGTTCTGCCACAATGGACCAACCTATATTTGACTGGCCGACAAAGCGCAAAATATGACTGCATCAACACATTCGGAACCTGCCGGGCGTCACGCCCAAACCGATCCACTCTACCCCCTGATCGAGGACACGCGACAGCTGGTCACCATTCTCGATCTGATTCGCTGGGCCAGCAGCCGGATGGACGAACAGCAGGTGTTTCTCGGGCATGGCACCCAGCATTACTGGGATGAAGCCGCCTGGCTCGTGCTCGACAGCCTGCATCTTCCGCTTGATCTGGATGCGGCTCATTGGTCGGCCAAGCTCACCCCCGGAGAAATAACCTTGGTCACGGGCCTGATCCGCCGACGCTGCCTCGAACACATCCCGACCGCCTATCTGCTCAATCGCGCCTGGTTCATGGGGCAACCTTATTATGTGGACGAACGGGTACTGATTCCCCGATCGCCATTTGCCGAATTGATCGCGCAGCATTTCGAGCCCTGGTATGGCACAGACACGCCACCTACATCGATTCTGGATATCGGTACCGGTTC
>JACDJB010002178.1_pt1 | contig 14600 bp, 12 predicted proteins | sample 7454121 | NCBI WGS metagenome assembly JACDJB01 (sample SAMN14253290, study PRJNA609438) | sludge metagenome | isolation source: sludge after 25d culture with pyrite | collected 2018-12-20 | reverse complement strand
TGTTGGCTAAAAACTCTGCGAAAATCTGTGGAAATCAGCGAGAAACGGAGAGCTAAGAATTAAGTTTCACTTAATCCTACATCGAAAGAAATTAAGATATCAGATTTTCTGACTTTTTCGTAGTTAAAACCCGGAGAGCCAGTGTTGACTGCGCTGCTTCGGGTTTTTCTATGGAGGCAATCAATATTTTTTCAGAAATCTTTTCTCTGTTTTCCATCTGTTCAGAATGAAAATTATATATTCGTGGGCAGTAGATAAAATAATAAATTATGTTTGATAAAGAGATTTACACAAATCGCAGAAAAAAGCTCAAAAGTAAATTTAGTAGTGGATTGGCGTTGTTTTTAGGTAACGTGGATTCACCGATGAATTATGCAGACAACACTTTTCATTTCAGGCAGGACAGCTCTTTTCTCTATTTTTTCGGACTGGATTTTCCGGGATTGGCAGCTATCATTGATTTTGATAGCGGAAATGAGATAATCTTCGGCAACGATGTGGATATTGACGACATTATCTGGATGGGACCGCAGGTTTCGATTCGCGAAAATGCTGCCAAAGCCGGTATCGTTCAAACCGATTCCCTCGCCGGTCTGAACACATATATTTCGGAAGCAATCAGGCAAGGCAGAAAAATTCATTTTTTGCCGCCTTACCGTGCAGAAAACAAGATGTGGCTCGAACGGCTGACCGCTATTTCATCCCGGCGCATCGGCGAGTATGCTTCTGTGGAATTGATTCGAGCTGTAGTTGAATTGCGCTCCGTGAAGGAACCTGTGGAGATAGAAGAAATTAAAAAAGCGTGTGCAACGGGTTATGAGATGCATGTTGCCGCAATGAAACTTGCCCGCCCTGGCGTTTGGGAGCAGTATATTGCCGGAGTTGTTGAAGGAATTGCAGTCTCGGGAGGCGGTATGGTTTCGTTTCCTGTAATTTTATCGCAGAACGGCGAAACTTTGCACAATCACGACCACTCGCAGATTTTGCAGGAGGGACGGCTGATGCTGATGGATGCCGGTGCAGAATCGGCAATGCACTACGCTTCGGACTTTACCCGTACAGTGCCGGTCGGAGGAAAATTTTCTCAAAAACAGCGTGAAATTTATGAAATTGTGCTGGCAGCAAACAACAGGGCAACGGAGCTTGCCCGCCCGGGAGTTACCTATAAGTCCGTTCATCTCGCAGCAAGTGAGGTAATTGCTTCCGGTTTGAAAGAACTTGGACTGATGAGGGGAGATATGAAGGAAGCGGTTGCAAATGGTGCTCATGCGCTCTTCTTTCCGCATGGGCTGGGGCACATGATGGGGCTTGATGTGCATGATATGGAAGATTTGGGGCAGATATATGTGGGATTTGATGAGGAGACCCGTCCGTCGGCTCAGTTCGGAACGGCATCACTGCGGATGGGACGCCGGTTAGAACCGGGATTTGTTGTTACCAATGAACCGGGAGTATATTTTATTCCGGCGCTTATAGAACAGTGGGAAAAAGAAAAAATCAATGCAGCGTTCATCAATTTTGAAAAGGTGAAAAGCTATCTTGATTTTGGAGGTATCCGGTTAGAAGACAATCTGCTGATTACGGAAACGGGAAGTGAGGTTTTAGGCACGCGCGTACCCGTTGAACCTGATGAAGTGCAGCAAATTGTTTCAGGTTAAACTGATTTTTCTCTTTTGGGCTTCAGAATCCGGTGATAGAAATAGTCCATTTCGCCCATGATTTCATCCCGGATATCACGGCATTTTTGTCTGATTTCATCCTTGTCTTGAGCATTTGTATAAGGGTTGTGAAAACCTAAGTGCATTTTTCGCTTAAATTTGACGGGCGGAATTCTCAGCTCTTCAACGGTGCCGTCGCCGACCGTTATCAGATAGTCGAATTCCATGTCATCAAACCGGCTGTAATGTTCCGGGATATGCGGCTCAAGATTTATCCCCTTTTCTGCCATCACTTCAATGGCGATGTCGCTGATGTGGTCTGACGGAAAAATTCCTGCGGAATAGATTTCCAGGTTGCCGCCGTAGCTTCTCAGGATTGCTTCTGCCATCTGACTCCTGCACGAATTCTGGTTGCTCAGGAAAAAAATTTTCATTTTATTGATTGTTTTAGACTTTTTAAAACTATTTTTTTCAGTTATTGGCTGAATTACCTTTTGCTAAATTAATGATTTTAAAAATGAAATAAAATACATTTTGCTGAAAATTAAACTTTTACAAATGTTATTCAGCATATATTTTGAGAATATGTTAACTTCAAAACTGAATTTGACAGCTTAGCCATTTGTAATAACTGGAAAGAAAAAACAAAAAATGAAATTTTGTTCTCAAATAGATTTTCAAAATCTTTGAGTATTACCATGCAATTCCCTATTTTCGTAGCGTGAATTGCTATTTATGCACACCATAACTTTTATGGTTTTAAATTTTAACAGATGGAACCTGAAAAACTTAATAACCCGCAGGGGTTAGAGCATGCGCAGAATGACGGGACGGAGGCGCCCGGAAATTCTTCTGATTCAACAGAGCAAAAGGAACAAACCGGTGAGGCGTTGCAGCCTGAGGTTGAAAACCTGAAAGACTCTGATGAAAATATGGATAGCCGGCAGGAAGATGCCGCAAAAACTGAAATGCCGGAAGAAAATGATCCGGCTGTGCAAAATGAAACTTCTGATACTGAAGAAGTATTGCCTGACAGTGTAGAGAGTGATGTAGAGAGCGGGAGTGATATTCCTGCTGAATCTGCCGATGACGTAGCAGAACAGCTCACTGAAGCTAAAAAAACCGACAATGCCGAAACTGAATTATCAGTTGACACTTCCGAAGCAGCAATGAGCAGTGAAGAGGAAAAACCGGCACCTGATGAAGATATTGCCGCTGAGGCTTCTGAACAAAGCGCTGAGGAGAGCTCTTCTTCCGGAAATGAAGAAGTGCCTGCTGAAGCAGAGGGGCAGGAAGATCCGGTAGCAGAAGAAATTCCTGAACAACAGGAGGCGGAAATTGAGCCGGAAGTGAAAACTGCCGAAGAAGAATTTCGGGAAACTGAACAGGATGTTGTTAAAGACGATGATAAAAAGGATGCTGATGAAGAAAAGGACGGGAAGAAGGAGCCTAAGGTTCAGGAGAAAAAAGAGAAAATTGATTATTCAAAGCTGAGTCAGATTGAATTGGTCAATACACTCCGGGAAGTGCTGGACACTAACGGAGACCGCGACATTAAAAATGAAGTGGAGGCTATTAAGGCAGCATTCTATCGGCTTGTGAAGGAAGAAGAGGAAGAGAGCAAAAAACAATTTATAGAAGATGGCGGCGAGGAAGACGATTTTGTGGCAGAAGACAGTCCTTATGAACAGGATATTAAGGATTTGTTGAAGCAATATCGCCAGATCAGACATGAATACAACAAAAAGCTTGAAGAGGAAAAAGAGATAAATCTTCAGCTGAAATATGATATTATTGAGGAGATAAAAGGATTGGTGCACACGGAGGAGTCCATCAACAAAACGTTTCAGGATTTCAGAAACCTGCAGCAGCACTGGCGCGAAATCGGTTTGGTACCTCAGGCAAAAATGAAGGATTTATGGGATACCTACCATTTTCATGTAGAGAATTTTTATGACTACATAAAAATCAACAAGGAGCTTCGCGATATAGACTTGAAAAAGAATCTTGAAATTAAAATCAGACTTTGCGAGCAGGCTGAAGAACTGCTGCTTGAGCCTCATGTGCTGAAAGCATTCAAACAGCTTCAGAAATTGCACGATCGTTGGCGCGAAGTTGGTCCCGTGCCCCGTGAAAACAAGGATGATATATGGGAACGTTTTAAAGTATCCACAACCAAAATCAATAAAAAGCATCAGCAGTATTTTGAAGTCCGGAAAGAGGAGCAAAAGAAGAATCTTGAAGCCAAACAGGCGCTGTGTGAACAGGTAGAAGAGATAAATAAACTGGAAATAACAACTCCGAAAGAGTGGGGCGATAAATCAAAGGAGATTATCAAACTGCAAAAAGTTTGGAAAACCATTGGTTTTGCTTCGCCTAAAGATAACAATCGGATTTACAGACGCTTCCGTGAAGGATGCGATAAGTTTTTCACTGCAAGGCGTGATTTTTATGCCAAAAACAAAGAGTTAGAGCAGCACAACCTGGAGATGAAAACCGAGCTTTGCATGCAGGCTGAAGCGCTAAAGGACAGCGAGGACTGGCACAAAACAACACAAGACCTGATAAACATTCAGAGGCAGTGGAAGGAGATAGGCCCGATTCCGCGCAAGCATTCAACTGCGCTCTGGAAACGGTTCAGGTCTGCCTGTGATCATTTCTTTGAAAAAAAATCGGAACATTTTCTAAATATCAATTCAGAGCAAAAAGATAATCTCAAAGAGAAGGAAGAGTTAATCCGCGAAGTGCAAAATTTCAAATCTACCGGTGATGCAGACGAGAATCTCAGCATGCTTAAAGATTTTCAGCGGCGCTGGGCTGAAATCGGACATGTTCCGATTAACCAAAAAGACGAAATTCAAAAGCAGTTCAGGGTGGGCATTGATAGGCTGTTTGATACGCTCAAAATTGACCAGTCGAAGCGCGAACTGCTCAGATTCAAATCGAAAATGGTCTCTTTTTCTGAGTCGCCGCACGGAATGAATAAAATGCGAATGGAGCGCGAGTGGCATGTGAACAAACTGAAACAGCTTGAAAATGATCTGATACTTTTAGATAACAATATCGGTTTCTTCACGAAATCGAAAAATGCCGAAGTGCTGATTCAGGACGTTAAACGGAAAATTGAGCAGACTAAAGAAAAAATTGAGTCACTCAAAGAAAAAATCCAGATGATTGACAGCATGGATCAATCGGAAGAGTAAGCTTTCTTGAGTTTTTGAAATTTTCTGTTGGAGAAACCTGCGAGAATCAGCGATAGAAATCAGCGTAAATCAGCGGGAAACAAAGAGAAGCCGCAGAGTTACAAATTCAGAATTCAGAGTTTCGGGTTCCGATAAAATGGAACATTGATGCTGCGGATGAGCGAGTCCATAAATTGGTGTAGAATTTTCGTATTAAATCAAAAAAAAACATCGCCTGTCAGAGAAAAGCGATGTTTTTTCGGTAATGTTGTTATAAAGTGGATTTACTTTTTGTAAACCTTTTTGTATCCGTAGATAGCGCTGTCTCCTAACTCTTCTTCGATTCGGAGCAGCTGATTGTATTTTGCCATGCGGTCGGAGCGGCTCAGTGAACCGGTTTTGATTTGTCCGCTGTTGGTAGCTACTGCAATGTCGGCAATGGTTGCGTCTTCAGTTTCACCGGAGCGGTGTGAAGTAACGGAAGTGTAGCCGGCACGGTGAGCCATCTCAATGGCATCTAAAGTTTCTGTAAGTGTTCCAATCTGATTCACCTTTATCAGGATTGAATTGGCAGCAGCTAATTCAATTCCTTTTTTCAGGTATTCAACGTTGGTAACAAAAAGGTCGTCACCAACCAACTGGCACTTATCGCCAATTGCTGCGTTCAGTTTTACCCATCCGTCCCAGTCGGCTTCGTGGCAGCCGTCTTCAATACTGTCAATCGGGAATTTTTCCACCAATTCAGTCAGGTAAGCTACCTGCTCTTCGCGGGTACGTTTAACGCCGCTTTCTCCTTCAAATTTGCTGTAATCGTAAATGCCGTCGCTGTAAAACTCAGAAGCGGCACAGTCCAATGCAATTGAAACATCGCCACCATCCTCTTCGCGTCCGGGTTTGTATCCTGCATTTTTAACAGCCTGAATGATGCTGTTCAGTGCATCTTCTGTTCCGTTGAGTGCAGGAGCAAAACCGCCTTCGTCACCAACTGCGGTGCTGAGTCCTCGGTCGTGCAACACTTTTTTAAGTGCATGAAAAACTTCGGTTCCCATGCGTAGTCCTTCGCGGAATGAAGAAGCGCCAATGGGACGAATCATAAATTCCTGAAATGCGATGGGTGCATCGGAGTGTGAACCGCCGTTGATGATATTCATCATCGGCACGGGCAGCGTTTTGGCATTTGTGCCGCCAATGTAGCGGTATAGCGGCAGACCGGAATATTCGGCAGCAGCTTTTGCACAAGCTAATGAAACGCCTAAGATGGCATTAGCTCCCAAATTTGATTTTGTTTTTGTGCCGTCAATTTCCAGCAGCTTGCGGTCGATGGCAACCTGATCGGTTCCATCCATGCCAACTAATTCTTTGACAATCACATTATTCACATTGTCAACGGCTTTCAAAACGCCTTTACCCAAATAGCGGCTTTTGTCGCCGTCGCGTAGCTCGAGCGCTTCGTTTTCCCCGGTTGATGCCCCTGAAGGAACAGCAGCACGCCCGAATGCGCCACTTTCCAGAAGTACTTCCACTTCGATGGTCGGATTTCCGCGTGAATCTAAAATTTCTCTTGCTCTAATGTCGCTAATTAGCATAATAATTTATTTTTTATTGTTTGACTTAATAATAACCATATTTGAAAATCAGCAATTTAAGCCGATTGCTGAATAGCTTTCCAAAGATAAACAATTGTTCTGTTTTTATTTTATTGCGTCTGAACAGGGTAGCAGATAATTCATGTAGCGTTAACCTGAATTATGCCAAATTGCGAATTTACAGATGTGTAAAACCGGAAAAGTGCGGGGTATTTGACCTTCCCTAAATAGGTTGACCGTTTTTATTTCGATAATCAAATTACCGGCTTTGTCTAAGTTTCACTGCCGGGTTTGGTAATATTCTACTCCCGAAAATGTCAATGTTTTAATTCCGGCTTTGTCTGAACAGCATTATCTCTTTTGGAATTGCGCAATCAGTTTCTTTTGAAAAAGTACTTTTCAGACAGTCTCATTTTTAAAATTCAGGCAAACTGTTACTTTTGGAGTAAAAATGTAAAAAATGAAAATTTGCTCTTTTTTGGTTTTTTCTTCTCTCATTTTAATTTCGAGCCTGACTGCACAACCAGAATTTGAAAAGCATATACGCCATTTTTTGGAGCAGCCCGAGCTTCACAATGTAAGGGTTGGTATTCATCTGGGAGACCGGCAGACCGGTGCTACCTTATTTGAACTGAATGCTGATGAACTCTTTATTCCGGCTTCGGTTTTGAAGGTGGTAACTTCGGCTGCTGCACTTGAAATGCTTGGCGCAGATTATCGTTTTTTTACCCGCATCGGATACACCGGGAAAATAGAAAACGGTATTCTAAAAGGCGATTTAATTGTCAGGGGTGGGGGAGACCCTTCGTTAGGTTCAGAATATTTCAGAAACCACTATTTTAATCCGCACTTTCTCGAAACCTGGGTGCAATACATTCAGGCTGCCGGCATCCGGAAGGTGGAAGGCAATCTGATTATGAACACTTCAATATATGACCGGGAAAATATTCCGCCAACATGGATATGGGAAGATATGGGGAATTATTACGGCGCCGGAGCTAATGCACTCACCGTATATGACAACCAGCTCCGGATTCGTTTTCGATCCCCCGAAAAACCTGGGCATCTTACCGAAATCACATCTGTTTATCCTGTTATTGACGGAATAAACTTCAAGAATGAGGTTTTATCTTCGGATATAAGTCGTGACTTGGCGTATGTTTTTGGCAGTCCAATTGACGGCAGCAGGGTAATTCGCGGAACCATTCCCAAAAACCGCACTTCATTTACCATCAAGGCATCCAATCCGTTTCCGGCAAAACTGTTTGCAGACGATTTTATAAATCGTCTGGCACATGCAGGTGTCTTTATTTCGGGAAAAACTATTGAAAACGACATGAAACCAATTGAGTTTAATCCGATTTATGAACTTGAATCGCCTGCACTTGCCGAAATTATAAAGGTACTGAATCACGAAAGCGTAAATCTGATTGCGGAACATCTGGTTAAACAGATAGGTTTTGAAAAAACCGGACAGGGAAGCCGCGATTCCGGTTTGAAGCAAATTGCCCTCTTCTGGAAAAATGCAGGTTTGAATACGGAGCAGCTGATTATGGAAGATGGAAGCGGTTTGTCACATCTGGATGCAGTTTCACCGAAGTTTCTCACGGAAGTTTTGCGTATTATGTCAGAAAGTGAAAATTCGGTAGTTTTTTCAGAATCACTGCCGGCGGCAGGGCAGGGAACGCTCCACTATTTTAATGCCGGTGTGTTGCCGGCAAATCAGTTTCGTGCCAAAAGCGGCACTTTGACGAGAGTGAGATGTTTTACAGGAATTTTGCATGCAAAATCAGGAAAAGAGATATTCTTTTCAATCATGCTCAACTATTTTTCAGGTTCATCTCCAAAATTGAATCGCGAGCTGGAAAAGTTGCTAACCAGTATCTTAGAAGAATATTAAACTGATAAAAATAATTTCTCAAAATATTTCCTTAGAGAATTTAAGTTTTTCTATTGACATTTGAGTTTTTTAAAAGTATATTTGGCTCAATTTTAAACACCATAACACATTAAATCTCAATTTTAAGTATTGAAGCAGCATAACAATCCGACATAATTTAGGATATAAATATGCTATTACCTGCTGTCTTTTTTTGATTAACAGATTAAATAGAGCCTGATGATATATGAGACATTACAAATTTTGAAAGAGCAGCTTAAAGACTATTTTCAGAAAAATGGTATAGGAAAGATTGTTGAATTACAAAACATTGCTTTATGGGAATCCGGGAACAATGATGATACCGGTTTTAATGAAAAAGTAATTCTCACGCTGATTCGTCTGGAAGAAGAAACAACTTTGAAAAACCGATCGCATTTTATCGTGAATGATATGAAGTCGGAATACCGGAACCCACCCGTTCCGCTCAATTTATATTTACTGATTTCCGCCAATTTCAGACCATCAGCTTCCGGTGATGCCTATGAAAAATCGTTGCGCTGCCTTTCTGCTGTTATAGAGTTTTTTCAGGGGAAAAAAGTTTTTACATCTGCAAACACGGTTTATAACCGTGACCATATTGCTTACAAAGCTCTGGAGCAATTCCGGTTCAACCTTGAACTCTACTCCCCCACTTTTGATGAGTTGAACAATATTTGGGGAACATTAGGCGGCAAGCAGCTTCCTTCTGTTATTTACAAAGTTCAGCTGATTGAGATCGAGCGTGATATAAAATTAGCTGAAACTGATGTTGTTACTCAAATTAGCGGCACTTTAAAAGATTTTGACAAATGAGTTTTTCCATTCAATATAAAGAACTTTTTCGTGTGAATATTCTTCATAACTTTTTTTTAGACAAAGGTTTGACAGAATTTAAGGAGATGGAGGCTGACGAGCAGGCTGAACAGTTGAAAAAGTATGACTCTCGCTCTGTTTTTACGATTGTTCCCACAGCACAGACTGTTCATTTAATCAGGGGGCATCATCTTTTCTTTAAAGAAACAAATCGGGGATTTATGCTTTGGACAAAAGCAAATCAGCCGGCTGATGGAAAACCTTTTATTGAACTCGATAATGACATGAACCTCACTTTTCTACTGAAAATAAAGGATCCGCAATTTTTCAATTATACAGCGTTGAATGCTGAAAAACTTGATGGATTGTATTTCTTCTCAAACAGAAAACCGGAGACAGAGCCATCCGGGTTTCCACTGATCAGAAAGGAGGGAGCTACTCAGTTTGTAACTGAAGCAAATTTGCTTTCTGAAAGCGGAAAGAAATTGATATTGAAAAAGTTGGAAAAGAGCGAACAACTCAATGTTTTTGGACTAATCCGCATATTTATGCGGGGAGAAAGCTCGCTGCATTTGGTTGGAACTACCGGAAAATTTCTCTCCAATGCTCCGGTTTTTGAATTAAAATTCAAAAATCAATCAACGGTGTGGCGTTATATTTTCAATAGTAATCAGGTTGTTTCAGGCAGTGATGACGTAAAACAGGAAAATGGAAATCCCAAAATGCTGATTACCGCAAAAGCCTATCCGTTGACATCTTCCGGGTTTATATCTTTAAAATTTGGAGATAAGGAGTTACCCAATCCGGGCATTTCGCTCATAAAACCTGATAAAACAAGTAATAATATTTTTTCAGAGATATATATGTAAAATTTTAAAATTCAGTGAATTATGGCAACAAATTACAGTACACCCGGCGTTTACGTGGAGGAAATATCCAAATTTCCACCATCAGTGGCGCAAGTAGCTACAGCTGTTCCTGCATTTATCGGCTATACCGAAAAAGCCGAAATTGACGGAAACAGTCTAACCAACAAACCCCTGAAAATAAGTTCATTGATAGATTATGAACAGTTTTTCGGATATGGTCCAAAGCCTGAAAAGCTTACAATCACTTTGGGAGCAGACAATCAGGTTAAAAATGTGAAAATTGAGAATAGATTTTTGCTTTACGATTCGCTCAGGTTGTTTTATGACAATGGTGGCGGAGAATGTTTTGTCGTTTCTGTTGGCGGCTATGATGCAAGTGGAATTGATGCGGAAAAATTGAAAGCCGGTCTGGCTGAAGTGGAAAGACTCGATTTGCCAACGCTGCTGGTGATTCCGGAAATGGTTAAATTGGATAATGACAAAATCGGGGGACTTTATGCAAGTATGCTGAGCCAGTGCAATAAGCTCCAGGATCGCTTTGCAATTTTTGACCTGATTGAAGGAGATGAAAACAGGATAACCGATAAATTGGACACAATCCGCGGAAGATTTGGAAATAACAACCTGAAATATGGAGCTGCCTATTTCCCATGGTTGAAAACCGGTTATTCTTATAGTGTTGGTTATGATGAAATTACTAAAGAAAATGCAGTTGTAAAAGATGGTGAAACTGATTTTGACGTCACAACTGTTTTTATTCAAAGTTTGATTACTCAGATAACAGCTGCTGCGGATGATGATGATGTAAGACAGGAACTGATTGATACATTACAGGATATTGACCCTGTTTATCAGACAATCATAAATGCCTGCAAAAAGCAGGGTGTCATTCTTCCTGCAAGCGGCGCCGTTGCCGGTGTTTATGCATCGGTTGACAGAGACCGCGGGGTTTGGAAAGCTCCTGCCAATGTAAGTTTAAATTCGGTTGTAGGTCCCGTAGTGAACATTACCCATGAAGAAAACGGACAACTGAATATCGACACCACTGCCGGCAAATCTATCAATGCCATCCGCACTTTTACCGGCAAGGGAACCATGGTTTGGGGAGCGCGTACTCTGGCAGGCAATGACAGTGAATGGCGATATATTCCTGTTCGCCGTTTTTTCAATATGGTAGAGGAGTCTGTAAAAAAAGCTTCCGAACAGTTTGTTTTTGAACCAAATGATGCCAACACATGGGTAAAAGTTCGCGCCATGATTGAAAACTTTCTGACGCTGCAATGGCGCGCCGGTGCACTGGCAGGAGCCAAGCCCGAACAAGCTTTTTATGTGCGCGTGGGATTGGGGCAAACCATGACGGCACAGGATATTCTGGAAGGAAGAATGAATGTGGAAATTGGCATGGCAGCAGTCCGTCCCGCAGAATTTATCATTTTGAAGTTTTCACACAAAATGCAGGAATCTTAATAAACTCAATTGTATAACATTTAAAATCTTTTAATTATGGCAACATACCCATTGTCCAAGTTTCATTTCCAGGTAGAGTGGGGAGGAACAAAAATCGGATTTACGGAAGTATCCGGTTTGGATGTCGAAATTGATCCTATCGAATATCGCGATGGGGCAAGTCCCGAATTTTCGAAAAGAAAAATGCCGGGAATGGTCAAATACAGCAATATCACCCTGAAGCGCGGTACATTTAAAAGCGATAATGAGTTTTATAATTGGTGGAACACCGTGCAGATGAATCAGATAGAAAGACGTGATATTATCATAAGCCTACTCAATGAAGAACATGAGCCGGTAGTTGTGTGGAAAATTAAAAGTGCCTGGCCCATAAAAGTGAATTCCACCGATTTAAAAGCAGACGGTAATGAAGTGGCTATTGAAAGCATGGAACTGGCACATGAAGGTTTAACCATTCAAAATGAATAAAAATGGGCATGATCTACCCGCCGGTTGGCTTTCATTTTAGCGTCTTTTTCGAACTGTTTCCCCAAACTCCCAATGATTTCCGGTTTAAGGAAGTGAGCGGATTGAGTGCGGAAATTGAGATGGAAGCAATTAAGGAGGGAGGCAACAACCGGTTTACTCACCAGTTGCCGTTGCGCACAAAATATGAGGACATTGTGTTAAAGCGCGGATTGTTCATCGGCTCGGGAATCATATTATGGTGTCGCAATGCCATTGAAAATTTCGAGTTTAGCCCGTTGAATATTCTTATTTCGCTTTTGAACGAATATCATGTTCCTGTGTATAACTGGCATGTTATCAATGCAATACCCAAAAATTGGAAGGTGAGTAATTTTAATGCAGAAGAGAACTCAATTGTTGTGGAAACGCTGACGCTCTCCTATCAGTATTTTGATGCATTGCTAATATAATTCTGAATATGCCCATAGAGTTTAAAGAGTTGATAATTAAAGCAATTGTGGAGCCTTCGGAACGGGATTCCGGGTTTGTGCTTAAATCAGAAGAACTGGAGAAATTCCGAAAGGAGATTCTGAAAGAGAGCATGAGACAAGTGAAAAATTTTTTGAAAGAACAAAAAGAGAGATAAATAGATGATAACGGGAAAATTGGCAAAATTGTGGATTGAAGCTTTCGTGAAAGATGATTACTCACCTTCGTCGAAAGTTAAAATCAATGGAGTAGATAGATTTTATGTTCAGGTTAATCCCGAATCGTACAAAAAAACGTACAGGTTGAAATACGCTTCGGGTGATGAGAATGGAACGATAAAAACTCAAAAATATATTAAAAGTGAGCCGATCGGATTCAGCGTGGATTTGATTTTTGACGGAACAGGTGTTATTCCGGGCGATTTTAATCCTGCTGCACCCGTAGCAGATAAAAGAAAAAACGATGTAACTCAGCAGATTAAGCTGTTGAAACAATTTTGCCAAGAATACGACGGTGAGATTCACCGCCCGCGTTATCTGAAATTTTGCTGGGGCACGGAAGATGGGATTTTTAAAGGAGTGCTCACTTCCATGGCTGTTGATTACAAGCTGTTCAAACCCGATGGAACCCCTTTGAGAGCTACGGTAAATCTAAGTCTGGAGAGTGCCGTTTCGGCAGAAGAAGCGATAAGGCGCGAAGACAACAAATCACCAGATATAACCCACAAGCGAACTTTTAAGAATGGTGACAGATTTCCGCTGATGGTCAATGAAGTATATGATTCTCAGTCATATTATATTGATGTTGCAAGAGCCAACGGAATGCTGAGTTTCCGAAAAATTGAATATGGAACTTCAATTCAGTTTCCCCCGATTAAGTAAAGTTTATTATGAATATACCCCGAAAAATACCCACACCCAAAACACCTGACATCGTTACTTATGCCATTCGGGTGAATGACAGGGAAATTCCATTCACAATCATGGTGAAAAGTGTTCTTGTGCAGCGGGAGGTGAATAAAATTCCTTCGGCAACCATTAGAATAAATGATGGAGACCGTTCAAAAGAGGACTTTGAAATCAGTAATCTGGAGCTGTTTGTTCCCGGAAACTCCATCGAGATAGATTTGGGCTACCGTTCAGAGAACACCACCATTTTTAAGGGAATTGTCATCAGTCACAAAAACAGAATATCGGCGGATTTCTCTGAGTTGGTTGTGGAGTGCAGAGACAAAGCTGTTGTACTGACTAGCGGACGAAAAATGAGGCATTTTGAAAATATGGGCGATGATGAAATTGTGAACGAAATATTGAGTGAAAACAACTTGAAGGGAGATGTGGAATCTGCCAGTACGGTTTATGAAGATGTTATTCAATACAGTATGTCAGACTGGGATTTTATTGTTTCACGTATGGACAGAATCGGGAATATTTGTGTGGTTTCCGATGGAGAAATTTCGTTTTTCACTCCGAAAACTGATGCAGAACCGGTATTGGAGTTGCTCTACGGAGCAACAATAATTGACTACCATGCAGAAATTGACTCGCGGACACATTTCCCGGGGGTCAGCGTAAACACGTGGGATTACACCAATCAGGAGATGGTTGAAACAGATGTTGATACACCGCAGAAATGGGAAAATGAGGCAGGAAATCTCACTTCAAAGGAATTATCTGATGTTTTTGAAAAAAGAAGTGACAGCTTTTTTAGCTCTGCCAAATTTTCACTGGATGAGCAACAAGCGATTGCAGATGCAAAATTAGGGAAACAACGGTTGTCGAAAATTCGGGGAAGCGTAATTTTTAATGGATATCCGCACATTACTCCCGGAGATTTTATCGGATTAAACGGTGTGGGTGAACGGTTTGAAGGTTCGGTGTTTGTGAATGCTCTGACTCAGCATTTTGAAGATGGGGAGTGGACAACAGAAGTGGATTTTGGCATGTCGCCGGAGTGGTTTGCCGAGAAGATCAATCCTTATGCGAATTCTTCCGCTTTAGGCAGACTTTCAAATGTGAACGGATTGATGATCGGAGTTGCTGAGGAACTGGAAGATCCTGCCGGAGAAGGTAGGGTGAGAATCAGGATTCCGACAGTAAGCAATCAGAACGCAACATGCTGGGCAAGAGTTGCCTCACTTGATGCAGGTGACGGCAGAGGTGCTTTTT
>JACDJB010002174.1_pt1 | contig 14626 bp, 13 predicted proteins | sample 7454121 | NCBI WGS metagenome assembly JACDJB01 (sample SAMN14253290, study PRJNA609438) | sludge metagenome | isolation source: sludge after 25d culture with pyrite | collected 2018-12-20 | reverse complement strand
GCTCGCTGATCGATCGCAGGAGCACGCCGGCGGTGGCGCTGGACACCCCGCCGATGGCCTTCAGGTCGGCCTTGCCCTCGTCCCCCGTGAGGTAGTGGAGGAGGTCCCGGAGGTCGGTCAGGTCGAGCAGGGGCAGCCCGTGCTCGTCGGCATAGCGGAAGACCAGGGCCAGCGAGGACCGCTGCGTCTCGTTCGAGCCGAGCACCTTGGCCAGCAACTCGGGGCCGAAGGCGGTCACCGGCGCCCGGACCGGCACACCCGGCCCGACCCCGCCGAGGGAGAGGAAGGTCACCGGGCACGCCGTCGGCGTCCAGGAGATCCCCAGCTCGGTGGCCCGACCGGTCAGGCGGTCGTTGGGCGTCGCGGGGGCCGACAGGCCGCTCAGGTCGCCCTTCATGTCGGCGGCGAAGACGGGCACACCGATGGACGAGAGCTGTTCGGCCATGACCTGGAGGCTGACCGTCTTGCCCGTGCCGGTCGCCCCGGCGATCAGGCCATGGCGGTTGCACATGGCGGCGGGGATCTGCACCACGGCGTCGGGGTGGGTCGTGCCCTCGAGCACCCCCCGCCCGAGGCCGACCACCGCCCCCTCGGCGGAGTAGCCGGCGGTGATCCGGGCGGCGAAGTCAGCAGGGGGGACAGGGGCTACGTCGGCCATAGGCGGGGGAGCGTAGAGGCACCCGGACGGTGTCGCCGGAACCGGCCGACACGCTCCGTGCACGGGCAAACGCGTGAAGTGGTCAACCGGCTAACCTGGGCCATATGACCCACGTCGCCGGGGTCGATGGCCCCCGACGGGGGGTCCGCCCGTTCACCGTTGCCGTCGCCGTCACCATGGTGCTCATGGCCCTGAGCGCCATGGCGGCCGTGGGCTGGCGCACCCAGCTCCAGGGCGAGGGTCGCGAGCAGTTCGACCTGTCGGCGACCGAGGCCCAACAGCTGGTCGTCCAGCGGCTCCAGAGCGCCATCGGCCTCCTGCAGGACACCCAGGCCGAGGTGGACGGTGCCCCCTCCAGGGTCACCGCGGAGTCCTTCGAGGGCGCCGTGGCCGCCGCCCTGCCCGAGGAGCTGCCGTCGCTGGCGACGGTGAGCCTCGTGGAACGGGTCGGTCGGGGCGAGCTCGACGAGCTGACGGCTGCCCGCCGGGCCGCCGGGCTCCCGGACTTCGAGGTCGAGTCCGTCCAGCGCGGAGGCCGGGCGCCGGCCATCGCCACCTTCGAGGCCAGCACCCGGGGCGCCCCGATCCTGTCGGGCTATGACCTGCGCGCCATCCCGGCCATGTCGGATGCCTTAGCCCCTGCGGCCAGTCGGGCCGTGCGCATCTCCCCCCGGCTCGACGCCCTGCCCGCCGACGTCCTGGCCGTGCACCCTGATCTCGGCCGGTCGTCCTTCGCCCTGGTCGTGCCCGCCGGGCCCGGGGCGTGGGTCCTCGCTCTCCTGTCGGGTGACGAGCTCGCCGCGCAGGCGGCCGGCGTGGACGACGAGCTCGACGTCGCGCTGGCTGTCGACGGCTCTCCCCTGGGCGCGTCGACGGACCGGGACGACGGCGCCGTGGTGGACCTCGCCGCCGTGCCGTCCGATGCCCGTACCGTGCGCCCCTTCGCCATCCAGGGAGGACCGCTCCTGGTCACGGTGGCCGACGTGGACGGCCTGGCCGGTGGTGGCTGGCGGGAGCCCGGCCTGCTGCTCGGGGCCGGGATCGCCCTGAGCATCCTCGTCGGCTCCTTGATCCTCGTGCTGGCCCGCGGCCGGGCCGGTGCTCTCATCGTCGCCTCGGAGGCCCAGCGGGCCCGGGACCGCAGTGAGGAGAACTTCCGGGCGGTGGTCCAGCACCTGTCGGACCTGGTCGTGGTGACGGACGCGGCGATGGCGGTGGGCTTCGTCACGCCGTCGGTGACCCGCCTGCTGGGGCGCAACCCCGCCGCGCTCGCCGGTGGCGCGCTGGCCCACCTGGCCCATCCCGACGACCGCGCCCTGCTGGCCGCCCTGGCCTCCCGGCCCGGCGTGTCCGAGAAGGGCCTGGTCCGCTTCCGCCACAGCGACGGCTCGTACCGCAGCTTCGAGGTGGTGGTGGCCAACCGTCTCGATGACCCAGCCATCGGCGGCCTGGTGCTGACCGGTCACGACGTGACCGACCGGGTGCAGCTGGAGGACCAACTGGCCCACGACGCCACCCACGACGGTCTGACGGGTCTGCCCAACCTGGCCCTCGTCCAGGACCGGCTCAGCCACGCCCTGGTGCGGGCCGAGCGCACGGGGAGCCGGGTGGCGGTGGTCTTCGGCGACCTCGACGGGTTCAAGGGGGTCAACGACCGCCATGGCCACCTCGTCGGGGACCGCCTGCTGGTCGGGGTGGCCAAGCGCCTGCGAGGCGCGGCCCGGGCGATGGACACCGTCGGCCGCTACGCCGGCGACGAGTTCGTGGTCATCTGCGAGGAGCTCGACGACGAGGCCGGGGCCCGCCTGGCCGCCGAGCGCCTCCACCGCGAGGTGGCCCAGCCCCTCGAGGTCGACGGCCACCGGATCGAGGTGGCCATGAGCCTCGGCGTGGCCCTCGCCCAGCCCAGCGAGTCCGCCGAGTCCCTCCTCGACCGTGCCGACCGGGCCATGTACCGCTCCAAGGTCGACCGCCAGGCCGACGACCCCCCCATCACCTTCGCCGCCTGACCGCCCGGGCGATCACTCAGGGTGCCGGCGGCCGAGCCTGTCGACGACGGCTGAAGCCCCAGCGGTCAGGCCGATGCCTGCACCCAGACCGAGCAGTACCGCAACCCACACGGCTCGGGTGGTGTCGGAGGTCGTACTCGGAGGCGTGATCACGGCCCGGCCGTCGCTGAACAGCCAGTCGGCGCGCGGCAGGGCCACATCGCGGTGGCCGGCCGTGCCGGGGGTGTCGGCCCGGGATCGGCGGCCGTCGGGGTCCGGGGGCGTCGGTCCCCCGAAGCCCCTGAAGGGGCCGGAGGTGTCACCGACACCGCCCCTGGGACCAGGCGCGGGTCCCGCACTGGTCGGCGGACCCGGTCCCGGGGGGACAACCTCGTCGGGGGCATCGGTCGGGGGTGGTGACGCGCCGCCCGGCGGGGTGGGCTCGACGTCGGTCTCATCGGTGCCCCGCTCCGGAGCCTGACCGCCCGCGTTGGCGTGATCGTCCGGCTCGCCCGTCTCGTCGTGGTCGGGCCGTCCGTGGTCGGGTCGGTCGTGGTCGGGCCGTCCGCCGTGGTCGGGTCGGTCGTTGCCGTTGCCGTTGCCGTTGCCGGGTCGGCTGCCGTGGTCGGGTCGGTCGTTGTCGTTGCCGTTGCCGTTGCCGTCGTGGTCGTCGCCGTGGTCGGGTCGGTCGTTGCCGTTGCCGTCGTGGTCGTCGTGGTCGGCTCGTTCGGTGGGGTTCGACCGGTCATCGCCATCGGGGTGGCGGGTCGGGGCTGGAGCGGCCCCGTGGGGATCGACCCGATGGTCATCTCGATGCACGTCGGCGAGGTCGGATGCGGTCGGGTGGGGACGCTGTTCGGCGGGTTGGGCGGCGGCGGCCGTGCCGACGAGGGTGCCGGCGACGGCGGTCACGACCAGGGCCCACCGCTGGCGGCGGCTTCGGCGGGGCATGGTCACACCCTACTCCTCCTGAGCACAGGAAGTAACCGGTCAACCACTCTGCGTGGGACCACCGGTCGTAGCAGCCACGGAGAGCGGTGGATAGGCCACTATTCGTCTCATTCCTGGCGACCACGGCCCCTCGAGCGGTCCCCTACCCTGCGCCGATGGCACGGACCGAGCTGCTCATCGACGGACGTTGGGTGGAGGGAGGCGGCGACGAACCGATCGCTGTGAACAGCCCAGGGTCGGGCGAGCACCTGGCTGACGTCGGCACGGCCTCGATGGCCGACGTCGACCACGCGGTGGCTGCCGCCCGGGCCGCCCAGGTCGAGCTCGAGGCCATGCCGCCCTTCGAGCGGGCCGCCCTCCTCCACGCCACCGCGGACCTCCTCGACGAGCGGGCCGAGGGCCTGGCCCGGCAGCTGACCTCCGAGCAGGGCAAGCCGATCGCCACCGAGGCCCGGGGCGAGATCGAGGAGTCGGCGGAGATCTTCCGTTGGGCCGCCGAGGAGGTGAAGCGCCTGGAGACCCCGGTCCTGCCGGGCGCCGACCCGCAAAAGAAGGTGCTGACCTTCCGGCGGGCCAACGGCGTCTACGCCTGCATCACACCGTGGAACTTCCCGATGAACATCCCCGCTGAGCTCCTCGCCCCCGGCCTGGGCGGCGGCAACGCCGTCATCCTCAAGCCCTCGGACCTCACGCCCCTGACCGGCGCCGCCCTCGTCGAGGCCTGCCACGACGCCGGCTTCCCGCCGGGCTCGATCTCCCTCATCCACGGCGGTGGGGACATCGGCGCGGCTCTCGTCGGCCACGACGGCGTGGACGCCATCGCCTTCGTGGGCTCCATGGAGACCGCCGACCGGATCGTGCGCACCGCCGGCCTCAAGCGCACCCTCATCGAGGCGTCCGGCAACGGACCCCAGATCGTCTGCGACGACGCCGACCTGCAGGCCGCCGCCGAGGCCGCCGTCTACGGCGCCGAGTTCGCCTCCGGGCAGTGCTGTGTCGCCACCGAGCGACTGCTCGTGCAGGAGTCGGTGCACGACGAGCTCCTCGAGCTGGTCCTGGCCCGCGCCCGGCAGTGCCGCCTCGGCGATCCCCATGATGCGGCCACCACCCTCGGCCCGCTCAACAACGAGGCGGTGGCGACCAAGATGGACAACCACCTGGCCGACGCCACCGACCGCGGCTACGAGGTCGTGCTGGGTGGCGAGCGAGCGGGGGGCTTCCCGACCGACCTGTACTACCCGTTGACCGTGGTGGACGGGGTGGGCGTCGACGGCCTGCTGTTCACCGACGAGAGCTTCGGGCCGGTGCTGCCCCTCACGACCTTCCGCGACGACGAGGAGGCGCTCCGGCTGGCGAACTCCTCGCCGCTCGGCCTGCAGGCGTCGGTCTTCACCTCCAGCCTGTCCCGGTCCTTCCGCTACATCGACGGCCTGCGGGCGGGCACCGTGGTGGTCAACGACTCGACCTGCTTCTGGGAGCCCCACCCACCCTTCGGCGGCGCCTCCGGCACCAAGACCGGCTGGGGCCGCATCGGCGGCAAGTACACCCTCCTCGACATGACCGACCTCCGCACCGCCATCATCGACGTGTCCAACACGCGGGGCTGAACCGGGCGCCGACGGTCCGGCTGTTCGGGCGGCCCTGCTCGAACTGGCACCGGATGTGCGGGCCCCGACCGGCGAATCCGGTGCCAGAACAAGGTTTGCTCTAGGCGAACATCTGGTTGCGGCGGGGGAACTTCCGGGTGGCGGCGAGGTCGGGGACCACGACGGGGGCGGAGCGGGTCTCCTCGACGGGGGTGGGGTTCTCGCCGGGGGTGCGCTGGGGGAGGAGGTTGGGCTTGGGTCCCTCGGCCACCGGCATTCGTGTCGGTGTCGGTGTCGGCGCGACCGCGGCCGAGCGGGCGGGGCGGGTCAGGTCGGTGTAGATCAGCTCGTCGATCTGGCCGGGGGTCACCGGCTCGCTGAACCAGCGGCCGAGGGCGTGCTCCACGCCGAGCTGGCACAGCCGCTCGGCCTGGTCCTCGGTCTGGACGGCCTTGGCCACGGTGATGATGCCGAGCTCGCGACAGAGGGCCGTGAGGTGGCGGACGACGGCGGCGTCCTCGGCCCCGGCCATGACGGTCTCGATGAAGCTCTGGTCGATCTTCACCTGGTCGAGCTGGAACCGGCGGAGGGTGGCGAGGGACGAGTTGGCGGCGCCGAGGTCGTCGAGGGAGATGCCGACGCCCAGGTCCTTGGTGCGGCGCAGCACGGACCACAGGTCCTCGCGCTGGTCACCGAGGCTGCTCTCGTTGACCTCGAGCATGACCCGGGCCGGGTCGGTCTCGGCGTCGTCGAGGGCGGTGGCCACCAGGTCGTTGAAGTCGACCTGCAGGAGCTGGCGCCGGGACAGGTTGGCGGTGACGCGCACGGGACGGTGGCTGGGGAAGGTCCGGGCCCAGTAGGTGGCCTGGCGGCACACCTCCTGGATGACCCAGGCGCCGACGGGGACGATGATCCCCGTCTGCTCCATGGCGGTGAGGAACTCGTCGGCGGCGACCATGCCGCGGCCCTCGTCGATCCAACGCAGGAGGGCCTCGACCTCGACGACTTCGCCGGTGGTCAGGGAGAACACCGGCATGTAGGTGACCTGGAAGTCACCCCGCTCCAGGGCGGTGCGCAGCCGGTGCTCGGCGGTGGCGGGGGTCAGGGACTCCACGAGCGCCTGCTCGAAGCGGACCAGGGAGCCCGAGCCGTTGGTGGTGGCCCGATACGTGGCCACCTCGGCGTCCCGCAGCATGTCCTCCGCGGTGGTGGGCCGACCGCCGGCGACCGCCAGGCCGACGCAGACCGGCACCCGCAGCAGCTCGCCCTCGATCTCGTAGGGGTTGGCGAGCAGCTCGAGTATGGACTCGGCCAGGTCCTCGGCGGCATGGGTTCCGGCCAGCTCGGGCCGGACCACGGCGATGTCGGTGCCGCCGGACCGGAACACCTGGTCCTTGGTCAGCAGGCAGGAGCGGACCCGGGCGACCAGCGCCTTCAGGAGCTCGTCACCGACCTCCCGACCGTGGCTCTCGTTGATGCGATCGATGCCCTCGGCGTGGATGACCAGAAGTGCGGTGTGGGACTGCACCTCGTTGGCGTGGGGGAGGTGGCGGTCCAGCCACGACCGCATGGCCCGACCGTTGGGCAGCCCGGTCAATGGGTCGCGCGTCTCGAGCTCGTCGACGCGACGGCCCAGGCGGTCGATCGTGCGGAAGGCGGTGGCGACGTAGAGGCCGCTGGCCAGGCCGAAGCCGACGGCGCCGCCGATCACCACGCCGGCGAGCGAGCCGGTGAGTCGGGTGCCGAGGTCGAGGGCCACGCCGGCGAGCGCGCCCACCGCGCCGGCAACGAGGGCCCGCAGGGCGTAGGCGATGATGCCCGCGTCCTGCTCCTGGTCACCTGCCGTGCTCATGGCTCTGCCCCGCATCGCGTCGAAGGACTGCCCCTTTCCATCGGAGGCGGGGGCAGCGATGTGAGGGGGTCGGGTGACCCCGGACTCCTAGTGGTGGGGCGAGTCCTCGGCGTGCAGGAGGCGCTCGGCGGTGGTGCGGAGGATCTTCACACCGACCTTGGGCGAGCGATCGAGGAGGCTGTCGAACTCGGAGCGGTGAAAGGCCCTCACCGAGGTCTGGGAGGTGGTCGTGATCGTCGCGGTCCGGTGACCGTGGACCAGGAGGGCCATCTCCCCGACGAAGTCCCCGGGCCCGAAGGTGGCGATCTCCTCGCCGCCCCGGGTGCACACCGCACTGCCCTCGAGGATGAGGAAGGCCTCGCTGCCGACGTCGCCCTCCTTGGCCAGTTCCCGGCCGGCCTCGACGTCGACGTCGGTCCCCAGTGCGGCGACCGCTTCGAGCTCGTCCTGGTCCAGGTCGGCGAACAACGGCACCGCCGCCAGCCGATCCAGGTACTCGTGATGATGTGCCATGTGCCCCTCCAGGTCCCCCGGGCCAGGCAGCGTAGCCCCCACGCCCGAGCCGGTCGGACCGAACCCGGGGTGTCCCCGGCTGCCGTCGGACCGATGGCCTTGGGCTACGCTCCTCGGATCTCGTAATGGCTTCGCAACATTTCCACCGTCGCGACGCGTCTCTCGGCCCTCGTCCCGTCCTGCGGGCCGCGGCGACGGTGACCGTGGTCGCCCTCGTCGCCCTCGTCGCCCTCGCGGCGCTCGGCTCGGCGCCGGCCGCCGCCGAGACGATGGTGCACCCCGGGCCGCCTTCGTTGGAGGGCGCCCAGACCGCACTGGCCGACGCCCAGGCCCAACGGGCCGACGCCATGGCCCGCCGCACCCAGGGCCAGGCCGATCTCGTCGCCACCCGCTCGGAGATCAGCGCCCTCGGCCTCGAGCAGGTGGCGCTGGCCCACGAGCTGGAGCTGGCCCGCCGCCAGGTGCGGGTCGTCACCGTCCGGGCCTACACCGGCGGCGGTGGCGCCCGCGAGCTGGACGTCCTGATGAACGCTGAGGACATCGGCGAGCACCTCTACCGCAGCGAGCTGCTGACCGGGAACGTGGTGGACACCGCTACCGCCATCGACGACTACCGGGACCTGCAGGCCCAGGCCGACGACACCGTCATCGAGCTGGCTGAACGGTTGGACGACATCCAGGCCGCCATCGAGCAGGCCGGCGCCGACATCCTCCTGGCCGACGGGGCCATCGAGCGGGCCCAGGTGGAGCTCAGCGCCGCGCAGGCCATGGGTGGTGCCAGCCGGTCCGACCCGGGCGAGGGCGCCTGGGAACGACTGCGGTTCTGTGAGTCGGGCGGGGTCTACTCGGTCAACACCGGCAACGGCTTCTACGGGGCCTACCAGTTCGACCTCCAGACCTGGGAGACGATGGGCGGCACCGGGCGCCCCTCCGACGCCCCCTATTGGGAGCAGGACCTGCGGGCCAAGGCCCTCTTCCAGACCCGGGGTGCCCAGCCCTGGCCGATCTGCGGCCGCTTCCTCGGTTGACCCGGGGGACCGGGATTCCCCTTTCCGCCCCACCGGGTGCGTTGTAACCTGTTCGTAATGAACGTGACGCAGGTGACCGACGGCAACGCGCCCGTTGCCTCCCCGCCGTCGCATCGCCTCGCCTTGGTCGCCGTCGCCGTGATGGCCCTCGGCGGGGCCGGCCTGCTGGTCCATGCCGCCGTCGCCGGGGCCCGCTTCGAGCTGATCGTGGCCGCCCTCGCCCTCGGGGCCGGCGCCGCCCTGGTCGGCGTCCTCGTCCTCACCCCCGGCGGCCGCCTCTCCGTGGTCCGCGACGACGACGCCTGACCCGCCGCCTGCTCAGCCGGTGATGACGGCCTGGGCCTCGCGGACGCGGTGGACGACGCCGTCGGCGACCGGGATCATCGGCAGTTCGATCCAGTCGGTGCCGTCGATGCGGTAGCGGGGGACCAGGTCGAGGTGGGCGGTCACCGTCCAGGTGCCGTGGAGGAGGTAGGCGTGGCGGACCGGTGAGCGTTCGGGCCAGGCCGCACCGAGGCCGCCGGAGGCGCTCGATCCGTCGCCGAACGTCCACGTGACCGGGGTGGGGTCGATGCGGACGTCGACGCCGATGCCGAGGGCGTCGATGCGGTCCACGATCGGGCGTCGGTCATAGCCCGTCGCCCAGAACCACGACTCCAGGCCGACCAGCCCGGTGGGGAGGGGGTTGGCCTCGACCGTGATGCGGGGGACCGGGACCCGGGCCACGTACTCCTCGACCAGGCGCCGGGCCTCCGCTTCCAGGTCCCTCGTGTTGTGCGGGCCGACCCAGATCACCTCCACACCGACGCCGTTGCAGAGCAGGAGGCCGAGCCAGGAGTCAGCCTGGAACGGGGGGATGTCGGCCGGGGGCAGGGCGCCGAGGGGGGCGGGCACGATCGACCAGTCACAGCCCGTCGAGTCGTCCCCGCCGCCGCTCCCGGTGGCGTGGACGGTGTTGCTGCCCTGCCACCGCACGATGGTGATGGTGACCCCCGAGGTGTCCACGGTCCCGCCCACGGCGTCCTCGGCCGCGGTCGCCGGGCTCGTGGCGGCCAGGACGATGGCCGCCACGACGACCACACGGCTCAGCCGAGGGCGACGGCTTCGGTGACCTTCCACGTCCCTCCTTCCCGGCGCAGCGTGTAGGCCCGGGTGAGGGTGCCGCCGGGGTCCGGCTCGAGGGGCCGACCGGTGCGGGCGTCGACCCGCACCATGTGGTTGCCCAGGACATCGGTGACCACCGCGGTGACGGCGTCGACCAGGGCCACCTCCAGGTCGTGGGTGACCCGGACCCGCACCGCCTCGCCGGCGCGCCGCAACGCCTCGACCTCGCGCCGGCGCAACACCAGGGCGCTGGCGCCGAAGGCCTCGGCCAGATCGGAGGCGTCGAGTCGGCCCATGGCGTCGGCATAGACGGCCCAGCTCCGGCGGTAGGCGGCCTCCACCTCGTCGAGCGCGGCGATCGGCGGGGCCGGCGCCACGGTCGGCGCGGGGACGGTCGGCCCGGCGATGCGTCCAGTGGGGGCGGCGCCGGCATCGGCCGCGCAGCCCGAACCGACCAGGACGAGGCTCAGGAGCAGGAGGGCGGGCCGCTTCGACACGCCCCTACTATCCTTTCAGTTCATTCCGATGTCAATCGGGTTGTTCTGATGCCGGCGAATCCCCGTCGGCGTCGTCGGAGTCGGGGGTGACGGCCTCGTCCTTGGTCCGGCGCAGGTAGCGCAGCGGGCGCAGGACGTCGACGCGGGCCCGCTGGCGCCGGGTGAGGTGGCTGTCGATCACCTCGTGGCGCTGCACATAGGTGGAGACGAAGGCCTGGAGCGTGGCCGCCGCGGGCAGGGCGAGGAGCGCGCCGATCGGCCCGAGGATGCTGGCCCCGGCGATGACCCCGCCGAAGGCCACCCCCGGGTGGATGTCCATGGTCTCGGCCTGGATGGGGGGAGCCAGCAGGTAGTTCTCGACCTGCTGGTAGAGGGCGATCACGGCCAGGACCCAGAGGGCGTCGATGGGCCGGTCGATGAGGGCGATGACCACCGGCAGGAAGCCGGCGATGTAGGTCCCGATGGTGGGCACGAACTGGCTGATGAGGCCGACCCAGAGGGCCAGCGGCAACGGGAAGGGGATGCCGATGATCGCGAAGGCCACCCAGTGGAAGATGGTGGAGAAGAAGGCCAGGACGGCTCGGGAGTAGATGTAGCCCCCGGTCTTCTCGATGGCGATCTCCCAGACCCGCAGCACCTCGGCCTGCTTCTCCTTCTGCAGCACCGACAGGATCGCCCGGCGCAGGCGGGGCCCGTCGGCGACCAGGTAGAAGGTGAACAGGGCGATCGTGAGGAGCTGGAAGAGGACCCGGAGCACCGTGGCCCCCACGGCCACGATGTTGCCCGCCAGGTTGGCCGCGAACTCCTGGGCGCTGCCGCCCTGCTGGAACTCCTGGGTCAGGTCGTCGGCCTTGACATCGGCGTCGAAGGTGTCGTTGAACCAGACCTCGGCGTCCTCGATGTAGCGGGGCGCCTCGTCGACGAAGTCGGTGACCTGGTTGACCAGCACCGAGCCCATGGCCCAGATGAACAGGCCCACGCCCACCAGGAGCACGGCCATGACGGTGAGGGTCGCCGTCCCCCGGCGCCAGCCCCGTTCCGCCAGCCAGTTGACGGCGGGTTCGAGGGCGAAGGAGATGAACAAGGCCACCAGGAGCATGACCAGCAGGCCGCGGATCCGCAGGATCAGCCACCAGGCGAGGAGCAGGGCCACGCCCGTGCCGAAGAACCAGAAGATGGCCCGCAGGAGCCACGGCGGCATGGGCTCGCCCCGGGACGCGATCCGGGCCACCGCGGTCTCCGCCTCGTCGCCGGACCCGTCCCCCGGTGCGATGGCGTCTTCGGGCCCGGCTCCCCGGGGCTGATCAGCCATTCGCCCTCGACCGTACCCGCTGGCCACCGCTGGCCTCCGGAGGGCACGGGGCGATAGAAACTGGTGGTGGCCACCCCCCACCTCCGGCTGGGGCCCCGGTTCGCCGAGGCCGTCGCCTGGGTCACCGAACTGCACGCTGACCAGGCCCGCAAGGGCGGCAGCGACGTGCCCTTCCTGAGCCACCTCTTCGCCGTCACCGCGCTCGTGCTCGACGACGGCGGGGACGAGGACGATGCCATCACCGCCCTCTGCCACGACGCGGTCGAGGACCAGGGCGGCGACGAGGCCTTGGCCGAGATCCGCCGTCGCTTCGGTGACCCCGTGGCCGACGCCGTGGCGCTGCTCTCGGACTCCCGGGGCGAGCCCAAGGGGCCCTGGATGGAGCGCAAGCGCCTGCTCCTCGCCCAGCTCGGCGGCCCGGACGTGGCCGAGGGGGTCTTGCGGGTGGCGGCCGCGGACAAGCTCGACAACGCCCGCAACCTGCTGGTCCAGCTCCGGGCCGAGGGCCCGCGGGTCTGGGAGCGGTTCCGGGCCACGCCCGACCAGTTCCTCTGGTTCCACCGCGCCGTCCTCGCGGTCCTCGTGGACCGTCACCCGGGCAGCGCGAACGTCGCCGAGCTGGCGCGGGCCGTGGACGAGCTGGCCGCCTGGGCCCCCGCCGACCTGGTCCGGCGGACGGCCTGAGCCCGCCCCGCCGCCCCGTTGCCGGGCCGCGGTGCTACAAACCAGCCCGACATGGGTTCGTCGTTGCGGGACATCCCCGGTGCCGGAGGCGGCAAGAGGAAGGGCCGTCTCGGCAAGGTGGGCGGTGGCCCCGCCGGCAAGCCGTGGCAGCCGCCCCCGAAGGTCGCGGCCACCACCCGGGCCCCCCGGAAGCGCTCGGGCCCCGGCCTGCGGTTCCAGGGTCCCCGCTTCGAGGTGGACCGCTTCAACCTGGCCCTCGGCCTCGCCTTCGCCGCCCTCTTCGTGGTCGGCGGAATCTGGCTCCTGCGGGCCAACCAGGTCACCGTCACCAGCGACTTCGAGGACGGTGGGGCCGTGCCGACCGCCGGGGTGGCTGGTCTCGCCATCGAGCTGCAGGTCGACCCGACCAGCCGGCTGAACAGCGCAACCGTCCGCTTCAACGGCGACGACGTGACCGACGAGGTGGAGTCCACTGACCGTGGCTTCATCTGGACGCCGCCGCCCGACGGCCTGGACGAGGGCACCTACGAGCTGTCCGTCGAGGTGCCCAAGACCGTCTTCGGTTCCGAGACATGGACGATGACCTTCGGCGTCGACGACACCCCGCCCGTCCTGGACGTCCCGGCCCCGGAGGGGGTGGGCATCGACGACGAGGTGACCGTGGCGGGCCACGTCGACGAGCGGGTCGACCTGACCGCCGAGGGTGAGCCGTTGACCGTCGAAGAGGACGGGACCTTCGCCGTCACCTTCTCCTCCCCGCCGGCAGGGGCCGTCGACTTCGTGGCCACCGACCCCGCCGGCAACGTGACTGCCCTCGCCGTGCCGGTGAGCGTGGCCCCGCCCGAGAGCCACGGGCTGTACCTCACCGCCGACGCCTGGGCCGACGACGGCCTGCGGGACGGAGCCCTGGCCCTGCTGGACAGCGGGCAGGTCGACTCGGTCGTGCTGGACATCAAGGACGAGTGCGGGGTCGTCACCTTTGGCTCCGAGGTCGAGCTGGCCGGTCAGGTCGGTGCCGTCGACGAGCGCTACGACCTCGGGGACGCCATCGCCACCGTCCATGACCACGGTGGTCAGCTCATCGCCCGCATGGTCACCTTCCGGGACCCGCTGCTGGCCCGGTGGGCGTGGGCCAACAACCATCCCGACTGGGTGCTGCAGGACACCGCGGACGACCCCTGGCCCGCGTACGGCGACGGCGAGGGCTGTCCCGAGGCCGTCAACGCCCCATCGTTCGTCGGCGGCTTCACCAACTTCGCCTCGCCCGCGGTGCAGGACTACAACATCGCCCTCGCCGAGGAGGCCGCCGCCCTCGGCGCCGACCAGGTCCTCGTCGACGACGTCCGCCGCCCTGACGGCGACGCCACCTACATGCAGGTCCCGGGCCGGATCGGCACCAACGTGGAGACCCTGGCCGGCTTCCTGGGTCGGACCCAGCAGACGGTGCGGGCCGAGGGTGCCTACCTGGGGGCCACCGTCACCAGCTTCTCGGTGCAGGACCCCACGGAGTATGACCAGGACCTGGCGGCGATGGGCGCCGTGGTCGACTACCTGTCGCCCGAGTCGTTCCCCGAGTCCTATTCGTCGGGGGCCTTCGGTGTCGCCGAGCCCCAGTCGGACCCCGGAGGCACGGTGGAGGGGGCGGTCAACGCGGCCAAGGAGCAGCTGGGCGACCTGGCGACGCCGATCGTGCCCTGGCTGCAGGACTACTCCTCAGCGGTGACCTACGGGGCGGCCGAGGTGCAGGCCCAGGTGGACGGGGCGGCCGCGGCCGGCGCGTGCTCCTGGATCGTGCGGGACATCGACTTCACCTACACCGCGGGGATCACGGGAGCTTGCTGACCGGGTCCCCGACCCGGACGGTGCCGGCCCGCACCACCACGGCGTTGATGCCCCGCAGGTTCAGCTCCCGGCCGGGACCGGTGTTGACCCAGCGACCGGCCGCTTGGCCGAAGCGCTCGATGAACTTGGCGCAGCCGGTGTGGGGGAGGGGACTGACCTCGACCACGGCGTCGCCGACCTGCAGGTGGCTCCCGGCGGGCAGGTTGCCGCCACCGATGTCGAGGTCGACGTAGAGCTGGTCGCCGGCGAGGGCCCGCCGATCGGGGTCGACGGCGACGAGGGCCGCCGCCCGGGCGTTCATGAGGGTGAGCTGGCGCTCCACCTCGGCCGAGCCGTCCTCGGTGTGGCGGCTGCCGCGCGCCTTCCAGTTGTCCCCGACCAGGCCGACCGCCGGATCCAGCTCGGCCTCGGTCACCTCCTCGCGAGCGCCGGCATCGGGCCGGCGCACGATCAGCCGCAGGGTGCCACCGTCGGCGGGTGAGCGCCGGATGTCGTCCAGTCCGGCATCCAGTTCGTCGGCGGTCAGGTGGGTCGCAGTCCCTTCCATGCCTCCAGCCTGCCTCACCGGCCCCGACGCCAAGCCCGAATTGCCCAGTGCCGTCGTTCTGGCG
>JACDJB010002173.1_pt1 | contig 14629 bp, 11 predicted proteins | sample 7454121 | NCBI WGS metagenome assembly JACDJB01 (sample SAMN14253290, study PRJNA609438) | sludge metagenome | isolation source: sludge after 25d culture with pyrite | collected 2018-12-20 | reverse complement strand
TGTTGCCGGCATGCGCGGCACTGGTAGTAAACGCGCCCGTCGCGGCGGAAGCGCGAACGCGCTCGGCCCTCGCAGCAGGGACAACGAAAGCCCCGCGGCCAGCGTGCCTTGTAGAGCGACCGGTAGCACTTGGCTTCGGTGCCGTAGCGCGCAAGAAACTTCGCCATCGACAGGCCCGGCTGGAACTGCACCTCAGCCGCGATGCTTTCCGCCGCCCAAGTCCACAACCTCGGACCAAGCACTGTGGGAGCGGCTTCAGCCGCGATGCTCTCCGCCCAAGCCGCGATGCAGCACATTCGCCATCGCACCCCACACCTCGTCGTCCCGGCGCAGGCCGGGACCCAGCGCCTCTGACCCAAGCCATGTCAACGCCACGCAACCCCCAGGGAATGCAATGAGAAACTACGGATCACGCAAGCGCGTGCTGGTCACCGGTGGCGCAGGCTTCCTCGGCTCGCACCTGATCGACCGCCTGCTCGATCGCGGCGACGAGGTCGTCTGCGTGGACAACCTCTTCACCGGCACCAAGCGCAATATCGACCACCTGCACGACAACCCGCGCTTCGAGTTCATCCGCCACGACGTGACCTTTCCCCTCTACATCGAGGTGGACGAAATCTACAACCTGGCCTGCCCGGCATCGCCCATCCACTACCAGCATGACCCCGTGCAGACCACCAAGACCTCCGTGCATGGCGCCATCAACATGCTGGGCCTGGCCAAACGCCTGCGCTGCCGCATCTTCCAGGCGTCCACCAGCGAGGTGTATGGCGACCCGTCCGTGCACCCGCAGACGGAAGCCTACTGGGGCAACGTCAACCCCATCGGTCCGCGATCCTGCTACGACGAGGGCAAACGCTGCGCGGAAACGCTGTTCTTCGACTACTACCGCCAGCACGCGCTCGACATCAAGGTGGCGCGCATCTTCAACACCTACGGCCCGCGCATGCACCCAAATGACGGGCGCGTGGTATCCAACTTCATCGTCCAGGCGCTGCAGGGCAAGCCCATCACCCTCTACGGCGAAGGCCAGCAGACCCGCTCGTTCTGCTACGTGGACGACCTGATCGACGGCTTCCTGCGCCTGATGGACACCGAAGCCGGCTTCACCGGCCCGGTGAACCTCGGCAACCCCGGCGAGTTCACCATCCGCCAGCTCGCGGAAATGGTCATCGACATGACCGGCTCATCTTCGAAACTGGCCTTCGAGCCACTGCCTCCGGATGATCCCATGCAACGCCAGCCGGACATCACGCTGGCACAAGACAAGCTGAACTGGCAGCCCAAAATCCCCGTGCAGGAAGGACTGAAACCCACCATTGCCTACTTCGACGCGCTGCTTGCGGAGTCGGCATGACGGGCAAGAAGCCTTTTCGTATCGCCACGGCCAACTTTCGCTCGATCCAGCATTTCGCGCGCATGTACGCCTGCATCGGTCATGCCCCGGAGCTGGACATGACCGGACTGCATTGCAGTGAGGCGCAGCGGGCCGTGATCTTGAACGTGGATCGGCTGGGTGGTTATCCGCATGTTTCCTTGAATGCGGGCATCGAGCTGCGCCCGGCCCGCCGCGGCCGGGCACGCGAAAATGCAGCGCGCGGCAGTTCGGGTCGGGATCTCTGACCTCTTCGCGTCGTCATCGCCGTACGTTCAGGTGACGGGGTAGGGGAACAGCACCGTGTCGGCCAGTTGTTCGCGTGGCAGCGCGCCGTGGTTGACCAGTTGAGCACGTACAGCGAGCGAGCTGACATCGAAGTGATGCGCGGCATCATCCATCGCGTCCTCGGACAGGTCGTCGCCGAGATAGTGCTTCAAGCTGTCGAAAGGACAAAGAAACTCGGCAGCAAATGCGCGCTGCGTTTTTTGCCTGGAAGTTTTGGCGTCGGTGCTGGGTAACCACCGGTCGGATTCGCTCGCAAGGGCCTGGTCGGCGAGAAGCCGCGCCAGTTCGAAGCGCTGGGAGTCGGGTCTGCGCTTGCGCAAATGCAGCGTGAGCACTTCATTTGCACTGCGAATCGCAAGGCTGAGGGGGGTGCGTTCGGCTTCGGGGAGCATTGCAAGCTGCGCCGTTGAGACGCCCATGATCTCGTGAAGTTGCTGGTCGGTGATCGGCTGACCGTCAAGCTGCAGGCTCTCCCGCAACTTGTTTGCAAGTTCCCTCCCGCGCAGCCATGCGGGGGTGGCAACGGACACGGACTGCGCTGCCTGGCGAATCGCGTCCAGCGGTTTTGCCTGCACGCCATGTTGCGCGGCCATGCGGTTGGCAGCTGCGATCGCAGCCGTAGGTTCCGTTCCAGTCTGTATGGCTGCAATTTCCTGCGTTGCATCGATGCCTGCCTGCGCCACCAGGCCCTCGAGTTCATCCAGCAGGTCCGCGGGGCCTTCGCCGGCGTCGAATCCTGCAATCGCTTCCAGGCGCCGGTACCGGGCCAGCTCGGGATCAGAGCGCTCCTCGGACAATTCCTTCAGAAGTCCATGAAGCGCCGTATCGGCAACGTTTCGTGCATCCAGACGCGCAATGGTGCCAACGAAGAAATCGTCGAGTACGCGCTCGAATTCATCTGCCGGGATCGTTCCGTGCGTGCTTGTCAAGTAGCGAATGGGCGACGTCGCCTCTTCGCCTGTGGCAGCCGCCCATAACTGGATCGACTCGCCATCCGACGCCATCACGATTTGCGGCCAGACATATCCGAACCCGGCAGCCACCATTTCATGGGACATCCGCCACGCAAGATCCGGCTGTCGGGAAGGCAGGGATTCCCAGCGCAAGCGCCACCAGTTGGCTGCCAGCCAGAGCGCCAGCGGGTATGCCGACAAACGCGCTTCATCGCGGACCGTTCCGGACCAATCATCCACATTGCGGGTGAGGGTGTCGTGGCCGAGCCTCATTTTCAGGTTGGCCCCAGTCTCCCTGACTTCGGCGGGTTCGTGGATGGAAGACAGCCATTGCCAGGCAATGGAGAAGTTCATCGCGTGCTCCATCGGGCCCGAACTTCCGCGGCAAGTGGGTCGCTGGAAGGCATGGGTTAGCCGTGATATGCGCCGCTTGTGGGGTTCTCAAGCATCCCTTCGACGGCGATGCCCTCGTCAGTGACCGCCCAGATGTTCTGTGGCCAGCCGTTGCGCTCTTGCACGCTCACCAATCCACGCTCGAACGCATGTTTGAGCAATACCACCGCATCCTGGCGCCGAACGATGCCGGTGTCATCGCACAGGGATTTTCCCTGGCGAGGCAATGCGGGCGGGCTCAGGCCGAAGTCGCCCGGGTTGCGCTTGTGCTCGGGGTTGCCACCGTACGACGCACGGCGGGCAAGGTCGTTGAGCTGCTCGGTCGCCGCCGGATCGGTAATCCGCTGGCGCAGCTTTCTTTTCGGGCTGGCGGTGCGGCGTGGACGCATGGAATCCTCCTGGCGCAGCATCTTACCGCGGCCTGGAGCCCGGATGCGTCGCGGTTGTCACCGACCGCCCCATTGAAGCCACCCATGATCGGCGTTATGGAGCCACCCGGAAGACCTCTTTTTTGGGTCTCGAACAGGGTGAAGTTTCAGGCCTTTTTCGAGGCCTTTGCAAGGCGCGTGCTGGTGCCTTCCGCGGCTGGGCGCGGAGTACGGTAGCTGGTGCCGTCGAGCACCACACGGTAGGCGCCGTGGCGCAGGCGGTCGACGGTGGCGGCGCCGAGCATGCGATTGGCCGGGAAGGCACCGGGCCACTCGTCCAAGTCGAGGTTGCTGGTGACGAGCGTGGTAGTGCGTTCGTAGCGTTCGGCGATGAGTTCGTGGAAGTCCTCGTCGAACGGCGAGCGCAGCGGAGTGAGCCCGAAGTCATCGATGATGAGCAGGTCGATGCGCGCCAGTTGCTGCAGCTTGCGTGGGTGGCCGCCGATCGCACGGGCGGCGTTGAAGCTGGCGGCGAGCTGGCTCTGGCTGGTGAACAGCACCTCCGCGCCCTGGCGCACGGCGCAGTGCCCGAGCGCCTGGGCAAGATGGCTCTTGCCGGTGCCGCAGGGGCCAACGATCAGCACCGGCGCCTTCTCGTCGAGATAGCGGCCAGTGGCGAGATCAGCGATCTGGCTGCGGTTGACGCCGGGTAGGCGGTCGAAGTCGAAGCCGTCGAGGGTCTTGGCTGCGCGGAAGCTCGCACGGCGCAGGCGCGAAGCGAACTTGCGATTCTCGCGCCGGGCCACCTCATCTTGCACCAGCAGGGCGAGGAACTCGGTGTAAGCGAGCTTGCCGTCGATGGCCTGGCGGTTGCGGGCCTCGAGCGAGTCGAGGATGCCCGACAGGCGCAGTTGCTTGAGGGCGGGAGTGAGCTCTGGGATCGGGTTCATGCGGGTCTCCTGGATCAATGGATGCGGCTGGACGGGGTACGGCAGAAGCGCCCGCCGCGGGCGTAGAGCGCATTGTCGGCGGCCGGCTCGGCGGCGCCGTCGGGGTGCTGGTCCAGGCCGCGGGCGAGAATGGTCTTGATGGTGCGATAGCGCGGATCACCGAAGGCCAGCGCGCGCGCGCAAGCCGCCTCCAGGCGCGCATTGCCATGGGCCTTGGCCAGGCGCAGCACGCCTTGTGCGGCGCGCAGCTTGTCCAGCACACGGTCGGCAAACAGGCTCTCGACCACGCGCCGGCAACAGGGGCCGATTGCCTCGGCACAAGCCAGGCAGTGCTGCGGGTCGGCCAGCGACCACGCCTGTGCTTCGGGCGGCAGGTGATCGGCCAGTGTCGAGCGCTGGCCCGGCCGTTGCGCCCGCGGGTGCGTGGCGACCAGCACGTGGCTGTCGAACACCTGCACCAGACCGGCAGTCGCCTTCAGCCATACGCGTTGGCCGATCAGGCGGAAGGGCACCGAGTAGAGCGCCTTCTCGAACTGCACGTGGGCATCGCCATGGACGCTCGCTTGCGCCCACACGGCCAGCTCCGGCGCGACGTCGGGTAGCGGCTGCAGCAGGGCCTGCTCGACCTCGACGAAGCGCTTGAGCGGCTGCTCGCGCGTGGTGCCGTGGCAGCGCACGCCCGCCTCGCCCCGCACCCACTCGGCCAGTTGCCGGTTGGCGTCGGTCAGGTCTCGGAACGTGCGCAGCGGCACGAACGCGCGCTTGATGTACTTGACGCCGGCCTCGACGATGCCCTTCTTCTGCGGGTCGCGCGGCGGACAGGGGCTGATCCTGAAGCCATAGCCTTCGGCGCACTCGGCATAGGCGCGCTGCACCGTCGGATCGGTGTAACAGGCGCGGGTGATGGCGCACTTGGGATTGTCGATGATGACCCGCGCCGGCACCCCGCCGAACCACTCGAAGGCGCGGCGATGGCAGCCCAGCCAGGTGGCCACGCTCTGGTCGAGCACCAGCTCGGCATACTGGTGACGCGACCAGCACAGCGTCATCACGAAGAACCAGCTCTTGAGCACCTCGCCGGTACGCGGGTGCGGCACCGCCGGCCCGGCGCCGAAGTCCACCTGCACGGCGTCGCCCGGCGCGAAATCCAGACGCATCGTGGTGGCGACCGGTTGCGCGGCCGCATGCGCCTGTACGAAGCGACGCACCGCCGAATAGCTGCCGGTGAAGCCGTGGTCACGGCACAGCGCACGGTGGATGGTGGTGCCCTGGATGCCTGCACGCAGCCACTGCTCGAGCTGGCGGCGGAAGGGTTCCAGCGTGGATATGCACGAGGCCGGGCGCGGCGGCACCGTGAACACCTGCGCGAGCACCGCGTCGTCGGGCAGCGGCACGGCGGGCTCAAGCCACCCCCGACCCTGTGCTACGGCCCGCACCGCGGCCGCCTTGGGTCGCCCCATCAACCCGGAGCGGGCGATCTCGCGATCGGAATCGCCCTGCCGCATGCGCAGCAGGACCTGTCGGTACTGGTACATCTCGAATCTCCTCTTGCTCATCGCTCCTTCCCGGCAAAAAACGGGCACGGTAGCGAAGTGGACGGGAGTTCGAGACCCGACGCTCCGCCGGGAGGATGAGCGACGCTCAGATGGCAATCCAGCCGGCGGGTTGGCTCCTTTACGCCGATCGGCAAGTGGATCGTTTACGCCGATCCCGGACTGGCTCCATTGCGCCGATCATCCGGTGGCTCCTTTATGCCGATCACGGAATGGCTCCATTGGGGCGGTCAGTGACACGCGGTCGATTGTGAGTATTTCGGCACTGCGACGGCACTCGTCCAAGGGATCTTGGGATATGTGCGGTCAGGCGTGGCCGCGCCTGAAGTCAGGTGGTCGGCTTGCCCACGCCGGACGGAACCGGACCGCGCCGCGCTGCTGCTCGCGCGTGCACGTGGACTGAAGCGGAAGACGCCGCGACTTCGGCACGGAATCTAGGCACTTCGCCTCACCCCGCCCTTGCGCCGCAAGCCCGATCCGTGCCCGTCATTGCGGAAGCTTCGGTGTGTCCGGGGGAACCATGGTCGGCACTTTTGTCCACCGTGCGATGAGGCCTTCTATGATGTCCGAGCCTGCGTAGCCGGCGGCCATCATGGTGAATACGAAGTCGCGGTCAAGATCGTCGGCCGCACCGTTCCATTGAACGACGGCGGTGATGACGGCCGCCAGCGCGCCCAGCACCATGCTTATCCAGAATTTTTTCGGATCGAACGGGGTCTTTTCATCCCGGGAGGCGTTCTTCTCGGACAGCTTCTTGAGCCCTATTGCCACACGAATCAACTGTCCGAAGGCACCCAGAACGAAAGCGAACGTGAGATACCAAAGCCATGCCGATGCGGTCATTGCTGCACCCGTGATATTGGACCCGCTCCTGTCGATTGGAGCATGCGAGGCTTGTCATCATACTTGGTCGCCTTGTGATGCTGTGATCGGTCCCGGGCAGGCGCCCCGTTGCGTCGGAATGCCCCGCATTTCGTTGCAGGAGCGGCAGCCGCGACCGGGCGCGCACAGGCACGAAACGAGGGTCGGGCCTTCCAGCCCTCCTGCACCAGCCGGGTGTTCTGGCAGCGGGATCGAGCTCGTGATTCGTGGGAGCGGCTTCAGCCGCGATGCTTTCGAGGCCCAGGAGCATCGGGACTGAAGTCCCTCCCACGGAAGCGGATTTTCCGGGCATCGGGGCTGAAGTCCCTCCCGCGGCATTTTCGCGACGCCAACGGGGCGCTGCAGTAGCGGCGGCAGCCGCGATCCGGTGCCCCAGGAAAGTGACGCCGGTCGGGCCTTCCAGCCCTCCTGCACCAGCCGGGTGTTCTGGCAGCGGGATCGAGCTCGTGATTCGCGGCAGCGGCTTCAGCCGCGATGCATTCGAGGCCCAGGAGCATCGGGACTGAAGTCCCTCCCACGGAAGCGGATTTTCCGGGCATCGGGGCTGAAGTCCCTCCCGCGGAAGCGGATTTCCCGCGGCATAGGGACTGAATTCCCTCCCGCAGCATCTTCGCGACGCCAACGGGGCGCTGCAGCAGCGGCGGCAGCCGCGACCGGGTGCGCCGCGCGCGCGGGGTTCGGCCCTACCCGCGCGGTGCAGGCGCGCGACCCGAAGGCGGCTTGGCTCACGGGACATTCACAACCTATATGATCTATAGTCTGTCGGCTGCTTCTTGTCGTGACTTGGCCAGCGCATGCCAGCAAAGACGGTCGTCGCGTTTCGCATGAGCGGAGCCGCCGCAAAGCGGCTCCTGGCGCAGATTGCCACGCGGTCGGCGGATGTCATCTTTACCGAGCATGCCCGCAGGCAGATGCGGGCAAGAAGGATCACGATTCCGCAGGTTCTCAACTGCCTGAAGAAGGGCACGATCACGGAAGCGCCCTGTCTGGATCACACGGGATGCTGGAAGCTGACCATCGAGCGATACGCGGCAGGCGAGCGCATCGGCTGTGCGGTTGCGATCGATACGTCAAGGCACCGAAGCATCGTCATAACGGCATTTTGGGTGAGGCCATGAAGATGTACCACTACACGGAGTCCGGGTTGCGCAACGTGTGGTTGCGCAATGGGTTCTCGTTGCACGAAACGCCTTATGGCGAGGGCATCGCCATCGAGGACGCCGAAGGTCTGCACAAGGCGTTGGCGCTGGCGCTGGTGATGAAACCGGGGAAGCTCACCGGCACGGAACTGCGCTTCTTGCGCAAGGAGATGGAGCTCTCTCAGGCTTCGCTGGCCACTTCACTTGGTGCCAACGTGCAGACGATTGCCGCCTGGGAGAAGGGCAAGGCGCACATTTCCGGACCGGCCGACAAGATGGTGCGGATCCTGGTCAAGGGCCACTTCAACAACAATGTCCATATTCGTCGCCTGATCGAAGCGCTGAACAGCCTCGACCTCGCCGATCACGAAGGCAAGATGGTTTTCGAGGAGGAGAACCGGAAGTGGCGAATGGCGAATGGGGCTTGACGGCGGGCCGGCCGGGAGCGAATCGATTCCACCCGGTGGCGTCTATCCCGAGTGCGGCCTTCGGTCCGACCCGGGCCGAGCAGGTTCGCACGGCGGCCTTGCCGTGACTGCTCCGGGCTACCGGGTCCGCCTGACGGCCAGGCGTAGCGTGCCGGCGAAGCCCTTCTTCGATGACAGTGGAATCAGATAGTCGCTGCCGGCATGTTCGGCAAGCGTGCCGACGGCTTCACTGGAGCGGCTGTCGGCGAACAGGTAGCGCACGTTCCAGTCATCGCCATGCCGCGTGGCCTTGATGACCAGGGTGTCGCGGAACAGGTATTCGCCCTCGACATGGGTGTCCAGCCACAGCTTGTTGTCGATGGTGTAGGCGGTGGTGGACACGGTCAGTTCCAGGCTGAATACGACAGTGCGGCCGATGGTGATCTTCGCGGTGTCAAGGAAGGTGGAGAACAGCACCGGCGAGCGCGGCGCGGTGAGGCCGGCAGCGGCCGGTCGCAGCAGTTCATCGTAGCCGCGCAGGATGGCGCTGTAAGTGTCGCGGCGCCGTTCGGTCAGGGTGTACTGGCTGGCGCCACGCGGGGCGACGGTAGCCTCGAAGTAGTATGAGGCGCGTATCTGTTTGCCACTTTCCTTTGCTTCACGCACCGAAGTCGGCAGAGGCAGGGCGGCCACGTCCAGCGTGCCGTCCACGCGCAGGTCGCCGAACAGGAAACGTGCCAGGTTCTGGTAGCCCGCCTCGGAATTGACCACGCCGTAGGTGCCGCTGTGGCTGCGGTAGGCGAAGGCGCGGGGCGCCGCGTGCACGGTGGCGTTCTCGATCTTCACCAGACCGTCGCTCATCTCGCCGGCCAGCTTGCGGGCCAGGCCAAGGGCCGCCTCGTAGTCGCGGTGGTTGGTGCCAACGAAGCAGAAGAAGCGCTGCGGGTCGAACTTGCCATCCAGCGAATCGACACGTTCCGGTGTGCCATCCATGCCGAGATAGGCGGCCATTTTCGCGCGGTTGAAGTTGTTCATGTCCCACAGGCCGAGGATGGCCGGTACGTTGATGCCGGCCAGATCGATGCCGTTGTGCGGCGTGGCGTAGGTGAACACCTTGGCCACCAGCGCGCGGTCGGACGGGTCGCTTATGGCATCGTTCTGCAGGAAGCTGCGGCAGACCAGTCCGCCCATCGAATGGGCTACCAGGTGGACACGGAAGGCCTCGCGGCGCGTCGCGTCATCGCCGCAGACCTGGTCGCGCACTCGGTAGATGAGAGTCTTGAGCCCGCTGGCGGCGGTGTCCACGGACAGCGCCTTGCCGTCGCCGAAATCGCTGTCGGCCGGGTCATAGTAGCGGTAGATGACCACGCTGCGCGGCGGGATTTCGCCACTGATCTCGGCGCCGTGGGAATAGATGTCGCGGTAGTCATAGTCCTTCATCAAGCGCACCAGCGGCGATTCGAACACGTGCCGCTTCACGGTGCCGTCCCAGGCCTGACGCACCTTGGTGGAACCCAGGTTGAAACCCATGTACGGCGTGGCCACGGTGGCGGCGATCTCCGCAGGCGTCATCGCATATCCGCGTACGTAGATGATGGGGAAGTAGGGCGCCTGCAGGGGATCCATGAAACACGTTCCTCACCGCTATCGGGTATCCCCGACCGCAGCACGGCATGCCGCCCGATCGGGACGTTGGCTGCCATCTTGCACGTTTGCACAGAAAAGTGAATGGGCCGGTCAGATGGCCCGCAGATCGAGCCCGCACGCGCGGCGGCAGCCGCGATCCGGTGCCCCAGGAAAGTGACGCCGCTCGGGCCTTCCAGCCCCTGCACCAGTCAGGTGATCTTGCAGCGGGATCGAGCTCGTGATTCGTGGGAGCGGCTTCAGCCGCGATGCATTCGAGGCCCAGGAGCATCGGGACTGAAGTCCCTCCCACGGAAGCGGATTTCCCGGGCATCGGAACTGAAGTCCCTCCCACGGCATCTACGCAACGCCCAACGTAGCACTGTGGCAGCGGCGGCAGCCGCGATCCGGTGCCCCAGGAAAGTGACGCCGCTCGGGCCTTCCAGCCCCTGCACCAGCCAGGTGATCTTGCAGCGGGATTCAGCGCGCGATCTGTGGGAGCGGCTTCAGCCGCGATGCGGCGCCTCGGGAAAGCGATCCCGGTCGGGCCTCAGCTTGCCTGCGCCGGGTCGGCGATGCATGGCAGGGATCGGGGCGTGGCGAAGGCGGATGCGCTCACGGCTGCGGCCCCCGCCCCTCGTTGTCTTCCCACTTGAGCAGGCGGCGGGTGATGAAGCGGTAGGCCGGCTTGCCGGTGCGGAACCAGGCGTTGCGCAGCCAGGAATGGCGCTTGAGCAGGCGCCGTTCCACCGCAGTCAGGTGTGCGCCGCAGTAGGTGCGTTTGTGCTTGAGCAGGTGGCGCAGGTCTTCGCGGGCCAGCAGGCGCATGAAGCGCGTGCGCGGGTGGCCGGTGATGGCGAGCTGGAAGTCGATGATGCCCGGGCTGCCGTCGGCGAGCACCAGCCAGTTGGCTTCCTTGGCGAGGTCGTTGTGGGTGAGCCCGCGGCGGTGGATCTGTTGCAGCAGGCGACGGGCGGCGCGGAAGTAGGCCAGGTCGCCATGCGGCGGACGCTGGTACATGGCGGCGCCGTCCAGATAGCTGCGGTCGAGATGGCGGCCGTCCCAGGCCAGCAGTTGCGGCGTGGCGGGCAGGCCGGCGAGGCGTTCCAGGGCGCGTGCTTCGCGCCGTGCCAGGCGCCAGGCCGGCAGGCGCAGCCACCAGGGCGTGGCGTCCAGGTCGCGGCGCACGAAGGGGCCCTGCGCGCCCTGCATGAGCAGCACGCGGCCGAAGCTGTCGGACTTGAGTTCGCGGATCTGCTCGGGCGGTGCGGGGCCGGTGTGCGTGCGTGGCGCGGGTTCGGGGTTCAAGGCGTGGGTTCGACGAGCAGCGCGTTGATGGCCGTCACATCGGCCTGGTCGAGCGCGTTCACCAGCGCGTTCAGGCTGAGGCGGGACAACAGGTACTGGTAGCGCGCGGCGTCGAGGTTCTGCTGGGCGGCGAAATACTGCTGCTGGGCATTGAGCACGTCCAGGGTGGTGCGCGTGCCGACCTTCTGGCCGAGCAGGGTCGCATCCAGCGAGGACTGGGCGGCGCGTTCGGCCTTCTTCAGCGCCTCGATCTGCTCCACGCCCACGCTGACGTTGAGGTATTGCTGCTTCACCTGCACATCGGTGCCGAGCAGGGTGGCCTGCAGCTGCTGTTCGGCCTCGCTGTTCTCGGCCACCGCCTCGCGGTACTTGGAGTTGTAGCTGCCGCCGGCGAACAGCGGCAGCGCGAGCTGCACGCCGACGATGGCCTGGCGGCTCTTGTCCGGCGAGACCAGGATCGGCAGCGAGCCGTCCTGCTGCGTGTCGGTGTAGCTGGCGACCAGGTTGAGCTGGGGCCGCCCGCGCAGGCGGTACTTGTCGATTTCGTGCTTGCTGACATCGACCTGGATGCGCGCGCCGTTGACGCTGACGTTGTCGCTGCGGCCGCGTTCGAGCCAGCTGTCCAGCGCGTCGGGCACCGGCGGGGTGGGGCGGAAGCTGTCCGGCACGCGGGCCAGGGATTCGGGCGGCGCGCCGACGATGCTGGTGAACTGTTCCTGCTGCACGGCCAGCGCGTTGCGGGCGGCGATTTCCTGGGCCACCATGCCTTCATAGCGGGCCTCGGCGTCGCGCACATCGACGATGTTGATCTTGCCGGCTTCGAAGCGGCCCTTGGCGCTGGCCAGCTGCTGGGCCACGGCGGCCTTCTGCTTGCCCGCCAGTTCCACGTTGTCCTCGGCCATGAGGGTGCCGAAGTACACCTGGGCCACGCGCAGGATCAGGTTCATGTCGGCGCCCTGCTTCTGCAGGTCGGCCAGGCGCGCCTGGTCCTTGAGCTGCGCGGCGCCGACGAACACGGCCGAGTTGTAGATCGGCTGCACCAGGGTGACGCCCCAGCCGTGCAGGTTGCCGCTGGCGTTGCCGACCAGCACCGAATTGGGGAACTGCGGCGGCAGCGTGGAGCTGGAGTTGAGGTCGAGGTGGGTGTAGCTGGCGTTGGCGGTGATCTGCGGGAAGTACAGCGCGGTGCCCTGCTTGCCCTTTTCCTGGCCGGCCTGCCAGGCGTAATGGGCCGCCTGGGTGGTGGGGTCGTAGCTTGCGGCCTTGCGCACGGCGGTGGCGAAATCCATCGCCTGCGCCGCCGGCAGGGCAAGCAGCAGACCGGCGCAGAGGCTGCCCAGGCGGGTGGCGGTTCGACGGGCTTCAGGACGCATGGGGCACCTCCGCCTTGCCGGCGCGGAACCAGACGGCATAGGCCGCCGGCAGGAACAGCAGGGTCAGCAGGGTGGCGACGCTCAGGCCACCCATGATCGCCCAGGCCATCGGGCCCCAGAACACCGAGCGGGTGAGCGGCACCATGGCCAGCACGGCCGCCGCGGCGGTCAGCAGGATCGGGCGGAAGCGGTGCACGGTCGATTCGATGATCGCCTCGCGCAGGGCGCTGCCCTGTTCCAGGGCGTGGTCGATCTGCACGATCAGGATCACCGAGTTGCGGATGATCATGCCGAACAGGGCGATGGTGCCGAGCAGGGCGACGAAGCCGAACGGGATGCGGAAGGCGAGCATGATGGCGGTGACGCCGATCAGGCCGAGCGGGGCGGTGAGCAGCACCAGCGCCATCTTGCGCATGTCCTGCAACTGGATCATGAGCAGGAACAGCACCACCAGCAGCACCACCGGCATCACCCTGGAAATGGCCGCCTGCGACTTGCTGCTCGATTCCAGCGAGCCGCCCACTTCCACGTGGTAGCCGGGCGGCAGCTTGTCGGCGACGGCCTGCACCTGTGGCCACAGGTCGGCCTGCACGTCGTTGCCCTGGGCGCCGTTGCCGACATCCGCCTGCACCGTGATGGTGGCGACGCGGTTGCGGCGCCAGCGGATGCTGTCGTCACTGGCGAGTTCGAGCGTGGCCACCTGCGACAGCGGCACGAACTTGCCATCCTGGGTGGGGATCTTGAGATCCTTGATGTTGTTGAGGTCGGTGCGCTCGGCTTCCGGCAGGCGCGCGACCACGCCGATGCTTTCGTTGCCTTCCAGGTACTGGGTGATGTCATAGCCGCTCAGCGAGGCCTGCAGGGTCTGCGACACGCTGCGCGAGGTCACGCCGACCATGCGCGCCTTGTCCTGGTCGATGTTGACCTTGAAGGTCTTGGCGCGCTCGCCCCAGTCGATGTTCACCCCGCGCGTGTCCGGGTGCGCGCGCACCAGGGCCATGATGTCCTCGGCCGTATCGCGCAGGCGCTGCTCGTCGTTGCCGCTGACGCGGAACTGCACCGGGTAGCCGACCGGCGGGCCGTTTTCCAGCCGCGTCACGCGACCGCGCACCGCCGGGAACTGCGTCTTGAACAGTTCCTGGATGTGCGTGAGTACGCCTTCGCGCTGCTCGTAGCCGCGGGTCATCACGATCAGCTCGGCCAGGTTGGTGCGCGTCTGCACATCCAGCGGCAGGTAGAAGCGCGGGCTGCCGCCGCCGACGTAGCCGGTGACCGAAACCACGTCCGGGTGCTTCTGCAGCACCGCTTCCATCGCCTCGGCCTGCTTCTCGATTTCGCTGAAGTTCACCGCCTCGGGCAGCCACAGATCCACCACCAGCTCGGGCCGGTCGGAGGAGGGGAAGAACTGCTGCGGCACGAGGCGGAACAGGGCGAGGGAAACGATGAACACGGCGACGGTGACGCCGATCACCAGGTAGCGGAAATCCAGGCACCAGCTCACGCGGCGGCGGAACCAGCAGTAGAACGGCCGCTGGTAGACGTCGTGCTCGGCGCCCGGCTTGGGCGTGAAATCCGGCAACAGCTTGTAGCCGAGGTAGGGCGTGACGATGACGGCAACGAACCACGAGACGATCAGCGCGATGCCGACCACCTGGAACAGCGACACCGTGTATTCGGCCGAACCCGATTTGGAAATGCCCACGGGCAGGAAGCCGGCCACCGTGATGAGGGTGCCGGTGAGCATGGGGAAGGCGGTTGCGGTATAGGCATAGGTCGCGGCGCGCGCGTGATCCCAGCCTTCCTCCAGCTTCAGCACCATCATCTCGACCGCGATGATGGCGTCGTCCACCAGCAGGCCGAGGGAGATGATGAGCGCGCCGAGCGAGATGCGCTGCAGGTCGATGCCCAGCGCGTACATGGCGAGGAAGGAAACCGCCAGCACGAACGGGATGCACAGCGCCACGACGAAGCCGGTGCGCAGGCCGAGCGACAGGAAGCACACCAGGAGCACGATGCC
>JACDJB010002172.1_pt1 | contig 14637 bp, 12 predicted proteins | sample 7454121 | NCBI WGS metagenome assembly JACDJB01 (sample SAMN14253290, study PRJNA609438) | sludge metagenome | isolation source: sludge after 25d culture with pyrite | collected 2018-12-20 | reverse complement strand
CCCCAAGGCCATGCTCGAAAACCTGTCGCAGCGGCTTGCTCGCGTCGTCAAGACGATGCGCGGCGAGGCGCGCCTGACCGAAGCGAACACGCAGGAGATGCTGCGCGAGATCCGCATCGCGCTGCTCGAAGCCGACGTCGCCCTGCCGGTCGTGCGCGACTTCGTCGCCCGCGTGCGCGAGCGAGCGCTCGGACAGGAAGTGCTCGGCAGCCTGTCGCCCGGCCAGGCGCTCGTCGGCGTCGTCCATCGCGAGCTCACGCAGTTGATGGGCGGCGAAACCGCGCAGCTCGACCTCGCCAGCAAGCCGCCGGCCATCGTGCTGATGGCCGGGCTGCAGGGCGCCGGCAAGACGACCACCGTCGGCAAGCTCGCCAAGTGGCTGCGCGAGAACCACAGGAAGAAGGTGCTCACCGTCTCGTGCGACGTCTATCGGCCGGCGGCGATCGAGCAGTTGCGCACGGTCACCGGGCAGGCGGGCGCCGAGTTCTTCTCGTCGTCGCCCGAGCAAAAGCCGGCCGAGATCGCCGCCGCGGCGCGTCAATGGGCGCGCACGCATTATTTCGACGTGCTTCTCGTCGACACCGCCGGACGCCTGGCGATCGACGAGCAGATGATGCGCGAGATCGCCGAGCTGCACTCGCTGCTCGACCCGATCGAGACGCTCTTCGTCGTCGATGCCATGCAGGGACAGGACGCGATCAATACGGCGAAGGCGTTCAAGGAAGTATTGCCGCTCAGCGGCGTCGTGCTCACCAAGCTCGACGGCGACGCGCGCGGCGGTGCCGCGCTGTCGGTGAAAGCCGTCACCGGAGCGCCGATCAAGTTCGTCGGCGTCGGCGAGAAGCTCGACGGACTCGAAGGCTTCCACCCCGAGCGCATGGCGAACCGCATCCTCGGCATGGGCGACATCGTCTCGCTCGTCGAGGAAGCGCAGAAGAACGTCGACCAGAAGTCGGCGAAGGCGCTCGCCGACAAGCTGAAGTCGGGCAACCGCTTCGACCTGAACGACTTCGCCTCGCAGCTCGGCCAGATGAACCGCATGGGCGGCCTGAGCTCGATGCTCGAGAAGCTGCCCGCTCAGTTCCAGCAGGCGGCGGCCGGCGCCGACATGTCGCAGGCTGAAAAACAGATCCGCCGCATGCAGGCGATCATCCAGTCGATGACGAAGGCCGAGCGCACGAAGCCCGACCTCATCAAGGCGAGCCGCAAGCGGCGCATCGCCGCCGGCTCGGGCGCGTCGGTGCAGGAAGTCAACCGGCTGCTGTCGCAGTTCGAGCAGATGCAGTCGATGATGAAGAAGATGCAGAAGGGCGGTCTCGCGAAGATGATGCGGGGCATGAAGGGAATGATGCCGGGGCTGCGATAGGAATGGACGCGAACCGCAGTGAGCCCGCCGAAACGCAGCCCGTCGACCTCGATTCGCTGCGCACGACCTTTTCCGGTCGCCTGATCACCGACCCGGCCGACATCGAAGGCTTCACGATCGACTGGCGCCGACGCTACATCGGGCGCGCGCTGGCGGTCGCGCAGCCCGATTCGGTCGACGGCGTCGCCTCGGTCGTGCGTTGGTGCGCCGAGCATCGAGTGGCCGTCGTCCCGCAGGGCGGGAACACCGGCCTGTCGGGCGGCGCCACCCCCGACGAATCGGGGCGCTCGATCGTGCTCTCGCTCGCCCGACTCACGAAAGTGCGTGCGGTCGACACGATCAACAACTCGATCACCGTCGAAGCCGGCTGCACGCTGGTGCAGGTGCACGATGCCGCGCGTGAAGCGGGCCGGCTGTTTCCGCTGAGCCTGCCCTCCGAAGGCACGTGCACGATCGGCGGCAACCTCGCCACCAACGCGGGCGGCGCGGCGGTGCTTCGCTACGGCAACGCGCGCGAGCTGTGCCTCGGCGTCGAGGTCGTCACCGCCGAAGGGCGCGTCTGGAACGGACTGCGCGGGCTACGCAAGGACAACACTGGCTACGACCTGCGCGATCTCTTCATCGGCTCCGAAGGCACGCTCGGCGTGATCACCGCCGCCACGATGAAACTCTATCCGCGGCCCGCCGCGCAGATCACGGCGATGGCCGCGGTGCAGGATCCGCACGCCGCGCTGCGCCTGCTCGAGCTCGCGCAGTCGATGCTCGGCTCGTCGCTCACCGCCTTCGAGCTCATCTCGAAACTGTGCATCGAGCTCGTGACGCAGCACTTCCCCGATCACCGGCGTCCCTTCGCCGACGCGTCGCCCTACTACGTGCTGCTCGAGACCTCCGACAGCGAGAGCGAGGCGCACGCGAACGCGCAGTTCGAGGCGCTGATGGAGCGCGCGATCGAATCGGGAATCGTGCTCGACGCGGTCGTCGCGACTTCCGGCACGCAGAGCCGCGCGCTATGGGCGTTGCGCGAGCTGGTCTCCGAGGCGCAGGCGCTCACCGGCAAGAACATCAAGCACGACATCTCGGTGCCGATCTCGTCGATCGGCGACTTCGTCGAACAGACGAACGAGGCGATGCAGCGCGCGTTCCCGGGCATCCGGATGGTCGTCTTCGGACATCTCGGCGACGGCAACCTGCACTACAACGTCTCGCCGCCGGTCGATCGCGCAGGGCCCGAGCACGAAGACGCCTTTCTCGCGCTGCAGCCGGAAATGAACCGGCTGGTGCACGATGCGGTCGTCGCGTTCAACGGATCGATCTCTGCCGAGCATGGGCTCGGGCAGCTGCGCCGGGACGAGTCGGCGCGCTACAAGTCGGACGTGGAGATGGCGCTGATGCGCCAGGTGAAGCGGGCGCTCGATCCGCTTGGGATCATGAATCCGGGCAAGGTGCTGCCACCCGAATAGCGAATCGGCGCCTCGGTTCGGACAGTCAGACCGGACGACGGCGCGTGAACGCACCCAGTCCAAGGAACCCGATTCCGATGAGAGCGAGCGCTCCCGGTACAGGGACCCGGTTTCCGACTGCCTCGAGTGTCGAGCTCACGAGGATGAAATCGCCCAACTTGCTCTTCACCGTGACGTTGAACTCACCATCCTGAGCGAAGTCGAGCGTCCAGTCGGATTGCGTCCAGGTGTAGCTGGCGACAGTGTTTTCGCCGATCTCGAACAGGGACCAGTTGTCGAGTGTGATCGGAAACCCGAAGATCACCACTTCAGAGGTTCCCTCCGGATCGATCCACGCAACCTCGAAACCGTCCAGGACCTGCGCCAACCAGTGCGCGTTGGGGGAAACGTCATCGCGCAGCGTGACCGACAACGTCAGCGTCGTGATGGTGTCCACCCCGGGAATGAATCCACCCAAGGTGTGCGTGTAGTGGCGCGTAGGCGGAACCTGCTGGTTCAGATTCAGCGTGTCGGTCCAGGTCATGGGCCCGGCCTGCGCGATGGTGCAGATGGCGCCCAAGCTGAGCGCCGCGGCGATCTTCTTCCACAGTTTCATGCACTTCCCCTGTTTTCGTTTCTGCGAGCAACAAGCCAGAGTGGCTTGTCCGCCGGGGAAGCAGAAACCGTGCCAAGGGAAAGATATGTTTACAAATCAGCTTCTTGAAGCCCCCAGCGAAACGAGCCGAACGGCCGCTGTCAAGAAAACCGACACGACATAGTGGGCATTGCTCGAGCCCCGATCCGCCTGCTCACCACCGCCGTATGCGCCCCGTGTCCAGGTGCACGAAGTTCGACCTCGCGTAGTACCCCACCCCACCCGCCTTCATCGACAGCGCCGCACGATGCAGCGCGCGCAACTCGACACCCGGCATCCGCACGTCGACCGCGCGTCCCTGCAGATGCAGGCTCTTCGTTGCGACACCGCCGCTGCGCGCGGCGAGCATCGCGTTGGTCTTCGGCGAGCGATACCCGGAGATCACGTGAAAGGGCCGCTCGCCGACGTCGAGAAGACGCTGCACGCGCACGAGCTGGTCGAGCAGGTTGCGATCGATCGCGTGCACGTCGCCGCTGCGGTGGTCGCGCAGCACCCGATCGATCTCGGCGAGGGCATCGGTGATGTACTCCGGACCTTCCCGATAGACGACGTCGAGCCTCTCCCCGGTATGCGTGTTGACGAACGCGAGTCGCGCAATCTCGTCGACGCGGTCGAACGACGGACGTGTCGCCGTAGCCCAAGCCGGCTGCGACGCCGCCGCGCCCAACGCGAGTGCCAGGCCGGTTCGAACGAAACCCCTGCGGGGATGCCTTTTCGTCATCGTGCGGATACCTCCTGCTGCACCTATGCGCCCTGCTCGCTCGCCGCCGCGTCGGCCTGAAGAACGCCGACGTCGACTGCATTGCCCTGGCGCCGCGCGAGCGCCCTCTCCACCACCGACCAGTCGATCGCACTCTTGTCGATCGACTGCAACCGCGCCATCTCGCGCACCGTATCGATGGAACCCGGCCCGCGCCTGTAGACGTCGGGGTTCGCCTCGAACCAGATTCGCCCGTCCCTGGCCTGCGCGAGCAGCAGCGGACGATAGACGATGCGGCCGGAATCACCCACGCGCGTGCGCGCGAAAAGCGCGGCGATGTCTTCCGGATGCAGCCGTACGCAGCCGTGCGAACGAAAACCATAGACGCTCGCCGGCGCGTTCGTTCCGTGCAGCCCGATGCCCGGCAGGCTGGTACCGATCCAATGGCGCCCGAGCGGGTTGTCCGGGCCCGGCGGCACCTCGGTGAGCACCGGCTTGCCCTCGCGCAGCATCTCTTCCTGGATCGAAGGCGGCACGATCCACGTCTTGTCGACCTGCCGGTTGATCACCGTGAAGTCGCCTGTCGGCGTCTTCCAGTTGCGTCGCCCGACGGTCGCCGGGTACGCGGCAGCGACACGCCCCGCCTCGAAGCGGAACACCATGCGCTGCGGAATATTGACGACGATGCCGTCGTCGAGCGGCGGCGGCACGACGTGCCGCGAGACGATCGCGATGCGCTGACCGACAAGGATCGGCTTGCGCGCATCGAGCGCATTGCGCTCGGCGATCTCCGAAACGGACGCGCCGTAGCGGGCGGCAAGCATGCCCAGCCACTCGCCGCGCGCGACGACGTGCTCGCGCACCTGCTCGACGATCGCATCGCGCGTGGGTGCGCCAGCGAGATCGAAGGAAGGTGCCGCGGAAACGGCAACGAAACCGATGGGCGCGTCCGGCGGCGACACGAACCTGTCGGCCGCAGCGGCGACGGGCGCGAACGTCGCAGATGCCAGCGCGACGAAGACCGCGAACTGCCTCACAACCCCAGATACGCCTCGCGAACGCGTGGATCGTCGAGCAGCTCCGCTCCGCTGCCCTGCAGAACGATGCTACCGTTTTCGAGCACGTACGCTTGATCGGCGAGCTTCAGCGACGCGGCCACGTTCTGCTCGACGAGCAGGATCGTCATCCCCTGCGCGTGCAGCGTGCGGATCGTCTCGAGCACCTCGGTGACGAGCGAAGGAGCCAGGCCCAGCGACGGCTCGTCGAACATGATGAGCCGCGGCGCACCCATCAGGCAGCGCGCGATCGCGAGCATCTGCTGCTCGCCGCCCGACAGCGTCCCCGCCGCCTGCCCGGCCCGCTCCTTCAGCCGCGGAAACATCGTGAAGACGCGCTCGAGCGTCTCGCCGGCGCTCGCCCTCGCGTGCGGCAGCAGCGCACCGACCTGAAGGTTGTCGAGCACGCTGAGCGACGGGAAGATCTGCCGACCCTCGGCGACCTGGCCGATGCCGAGATCACAGACGACGTGGCTGTCGAGCCCCGCAATCTCGCGTCCGTTGAAGACGATCGAACCGGAGCGCGGCTTCAGGATGCCGGCGAGCGTGCGGATCAGCGAGGTCTTTCCCGCTCCGTTCGCGCCCACCAGGGCGACGATCTGGTTCGTGCCGACCTCGAGGTTGACGCGGTCGAGCGCCTGCGCATCGCCGTAGAACACCGAGAGATCGCGCACCTTCAGCATCGCGGTCCGCTCATTGCAGCTCCGCCGTGCCGAGATAGCTCTCGAGCACCTTCGGATCGGTGGTCACCTCCGCGGGCGTGCCGGAGGAGATGATCACGCCGTGATGCAGCACGTAGACGCGCTGCGCGAGCGCCATCACCGCACGCATCACGTGCTCGATCAGCAGGATCGTCACGCCGTGCTCGGCGTTCAGCCGCTTGAATGCGTCGACCATGTGATCCGTTTCGGTCGGACGCAGCCCGGCCATCACCTCGTCGAGCAGCAGCAGCTTCGGCTCGGTAGCGAGCGCGCGTGCAACCTCGAGGATCTTCCGGTCGGGCAGCGTCAGCGCGGACGCCGGACGGTCCCGCTGGTCCCACATCTCGAGCGCCCGCAGCGCGCTCTCCGCGCGCCGGCTCGCCAGGCGCCGGTCGGTCGTTCCGCGAAAACCGCCGACCAGCACGTTCTCGAGCACGGTCATGTCGGCGAAGGGCTTCACGATCTGGAACGTGCGGCCGATGCCGACGCCGCAGACGCGGTCCGCCCGCCAGCCGGCGATGTCGGAACCGAGGAATACGATCCGCCCCACGTCGGGCACGAGCGCACCGGCGATCAGGTTGAAGAGCGTCGTCTTACCCGCACCGTTCGGACCGATCAGCGCGACGATCTCGCCGCGCTCAACGACCAGCGACGCGTCGTCGACGGCTCGCAACGCCTGGAAGCTCTTCGAGGCGCCGACGACCTGGAGCATCGGAGCCGGCTTCTCAGTCATCGGCGGTCACCGAACGGCGAAAGCCGAGCCTGCGCGCGATCACCGGCCAGATGCCGTGCGGCATGAACATGATCGAGGCGCCGAGCGCGATGCCGTACAGGATCTGCTTGGCGCCGGGGATCTCATGTCCGGCGAGGAACAGCCCCTGATTGATTCCCTCGGACATCAGCGTGAGCACCGCCGCGCCGAGGATCGGCCCGAACAGCGTGCCGATGCCGCCGATGATCGGCGCGAGGATGATCTCGATCGAGCGACTGATGTGGAACACCTGATCAGGGAACAGGTTGTTGTAGTAGAACGCGAAGAACACGCCGGCGAGCGCGGTCATCCCGCCCGAGATCTGCACCGCGTACATCTTGTAGCGGAAGACGTCGACGCCGGCGGCGCGGGCCGCCTCCTCGTTGTCGCGGATGGCCCTGAAATAGAAGCCGAGCCTTCCGCGCAGCATCCACCAGCAGACGACGAAGGCAAGCGTCGCCAGCCCGAGCGCCAGGTAGTAAAACAGGATGGGCGGCCCGCGAAGGTTCGCGAGATCGATCTGGTCCTGCTGCGTCACGCGCAGGAAAAAGCCGCCGGTACCGCCGACCCAGCCGAAGTGCTCGAAGCCGATGCGGGTGAACTCGGCGAATGCGATCGTCAGCAGCGCGAAGTAGGTACCGCCGATACCGAAGCGAAACGCCAGCCAGCCGATGAACGACGCCATGACGACGCAGACGGCGATGGCCGCGATCATGCCGATCCACGGAACGACGGAGAAGTGCTGGAACAGCGCCGCCGCGGTATAGGCGCCCAGCCCGACGAACAGCGCGTGCCCGAGCGACAGTTGCCCGCAGAAGCCCATCATCACGTTCCACGCCTGGCCCACGTACGCGAAGTACAGGATCAGGATCATCACCGACAGCAGGTAGCGGTCGAGCGCCAGCGGCAATACCAGCAGGATGCCGAGCAGGACGAGCAGCGCGACGACGGAGCGGTTCATCGCTGCTTCACCGCGCCCGGAACAGGCCCTGCGGCCGGAACGCAAGCACGAGGATGAGCAGCGCGAACGAGAACATGCTCTTGGCCGAAGGCGTGATCAGCAGTCCGGCCACTGACTCCGAGACGCCGATCAGGATTCCCCCGGCCAGCGCCCCGACCATCGAGCCGAGCCCGCCGATGATCACGATGACGAAGGCGAGCAGCGTATAGGCGGGCCCGAGCCCCGGCGTGACGTCGACCATCATCGACAGCAGCGTTCCGGCGACGCCGACACAGGCGGTACCGAGGCCGAAGGTGAGCGCGTACAGGTGCTTGACGTTCAGCCCGACCACCTGCGCGCCGAGCAGGTTGTCGGCGCACGCACGGATCGCCTTGCCGAAGGACGTGTAGCGGAAGATCGCGAACAGGATCGCGCAGGCAACGAGCGCGACCGCCGCGCAGATCACGCGCACCTTGTCGACGAGCAACGGCCCGATCTCGTAGGAGTCCAGCGCGTAGTCGACGAAGACGCTGCGCGCATCCGGGCCGAAAGCGACGAGCAGCAGGTTGACCAGCACGAGCGCGACGGCGAGCAGCAGGATGAATTGCGAATGCTCGGGACGATCGATGAACGGATTGATCAGCCCGCGCTGCAGCACGTAGCCGACGCCGAAGAACGCGAGCGCGATCGGCACCAGCATCCAGAGAGGATCGACGCCGGTGAACGCGAACGCGAACACGGTGGCGTACATCGCAAGCGCCATCAGCTCGCCGTGCGCGAAGTTCACGATGCGAACGACGCCGTAGATGACGGAGAGGCCCAGGGCCATGAGCCCGTAGATGAGCCCGGTCAGCAGGCCGCTGAGAACGATGTTGGCGATGGCCTCGATGGGCAAGTGCAGGCTCCGGGGCTGCCACGCGGCGGCTCGGGTTGACGTTGGGAACGGAGGATAGCGAATCCCGGCGGGCGCGCAAAACGGGAATACCCGGCTTCTGCAGCGGTCAAAACTCCGTGCGTTCGGCGCAAGGACGAAGGCGCTTCGCTTCGAGACTGCCCGGTCGTGCAGCCGCAGCCGTCTGCGGTCAGCGCCTGCGAGGGGACTGCAATCGCAAGCTCAGCAGATGAAAAAGCCCGCTAAAGCGGGCTTCTTCGATCGGTGCGGTGTTGGAGAAATCAGGCTTTACGGGAGCGCGCGAGGCCGGCAGCCAACAGTCCCAGACCGAGCAGCGCGACCGTACCCGGAAGCGGCATCGGGGTTCCACCACCACCGCCGCCGCCGTTGTCGTTCGGGCCGATCCGCACGTGACTGATTTCCAGCGGCGTCGTACCGATATTGGAAACGGGATCAAGCAGGTTCGCCTGGAAGACCGCGTACTCGAGGCTTCCGAGATTGTCGAACAGCCCCCACCAGTTCGCGTTCTTCAGCAGGTAGAAATCCGGCGTGACACCCGCCGAAAAGGCGAACCCGTATGTGCCCGGGGTGTTGGACGATTCGAAGTACGGCTGGGGATCGGAATACTCCGACAACGTCACCTCGAATCCGAGTACGTTGCTGGCCCAACAACTCTCGTTCCCCGGGTTGCTGGCGGTGGCTGAGCAGTTGCCGCCTGCGCCACCGTTCGCGCTCGAGAGATCGGTCGTCTGTTGGATCAGGCTGTCGACATTGCCTACATCGACGCCATTGATGATCACCGCCGCGTGCACCGCTGTCGAAAGACCCAACGTGGCTACGGCAGCAAAAGCGGACTTGAGCAGCAGGTTCATGATGGCATTACCCTTTGGAAGCGTGACCATTCGTTCGTTTCAGGTACTTGAAGCAAGATCCGCGCCAGGAAATAAAATGCTGCAAATTCAATGTGTTCGGGACAAGGCAGGCAACCAACCCAACCACTCTGTAAAACTGGGCGACAGTCGTCACAACGGGGGCGACGTTCCCGCCGGTGCCAGTCTGACTGGGGAAGGCCAGAGGAAGGCCACGTAGGGACGTCGGCGGGTTGCGGGGAAGCCGACTGGCTGACCAGGTCGACAGATTCGAGCCTCGCCGACGAAGGCTCCGAACCGCCTTTCGGTGTCTCCAGACGGACGGGGGAGTTTGCAGACGAGCGGGCCCCGATCGGGCCGCACACACCGACCGGAACCGCTAAGCTCTTTCTCCGTCGCCGAGCGCGACAAACGTCACAAACCAGGGCAAACCGGGCGAAAGCCCGGGACGCAAAGCCACCGGCCTACCGCACCGTCGATCGACGGTCGCCACGGCGGCGGGGCTGCCGGGAGGGACCGTCATCCCGTCCGGCCTCTCACATCTCGGGAGGTCATCGATGCTCGTTCACCGGATCGGCGCGCAGGGTGCCGGGAAATTTGCCATCTCGACCGCCTGCGCGGCGGTGCTGCTCGCGCTCGGCGCCTGCGGCGGAGGCGGATCGGACAACTCGACATCGATAGGGACCGGCACCAAGGATACGGTGCGGTTCGACGGCGTGGTCGTCGACGGTCCGATCGAAGGTGCGGTCGTGTTCCTCGATCTCAACAGCAACCTGGCGCTCGACAGCGGCGAACCGGTCTCGGCACCGACCGATGCGAGCGGCTCGTTCACGCTGGAGTCGCCGCCGCTCACGAACGACCAACTCGCAACGGCAATGCTCGTTGCGAACGTACCGCCGACCGCGCGGGACGCTGACGATCTCGGTGCCACGCTGCAGGAAGCGGGAAAGAAGGGCTTTACGCTGATGTCGCCGGTCGCTGCGTTCGTGCAGGCGGACAGCAGCGGCCAAGACGTACCACGTGTCGTCGTCAGTCCTCTGACGACGCTGGTGGCCGGCGAAATGAGCTTCAACGGGCAGACGCTCGCCGACGCGCGCACATCGGTGAAGGAGCGGCTCGGATTCCAGGACCTGGATCCGATGGTCGATTTTGTCGCAATCGGCGACCGTGGCCTCGCCAGTGTCGCAAGGGTGGCGGCAATCGCGCTGGGCGAATCCGGACAACGCGCTGCCAGCTTCGCGGACGAGGAAGGCGAGATGGCCGAGCGCGAGCGGCTGGCGGTGACGATGCAGGCGGTCAACAGCCAGTTGCCTTCGCTCGCGAACGCATTCGAGCTCTCGGCCGGCGCGACGCCGACCGTCGACACGGTCGTTTCGGAACTCTCGACCAAGCAGGCAGTCGCTGCGTTCGAAAGGGCATCGGCCGGCGGGAGAAGGGTGACACCGCACGGGTTCCAACGTTTGATCGTCGTGTTCCGCTCCGACGTCGACTCCGCGGCTGAATCGGGCGCTGCGATGCGCGGGGTCAACGGCCGCATCGACTTCGTCTACGCAACGGCGGTCAAGGGCTTCGCGGTGACTTTGCCGGACCCGGCAGTGGACGCGTTCCTCGCGGCGATGCAGCGCAACCCGAACGTCGATTACGTCGAGGTCGACAAGCCGGTGACGGCCAACACGCTCGTGCAGAGCGGAGCGACCTGGGGCCTGGATCGCACGGACCAGCGTGACCTCCCGTTGAGCGGCACCTTCAGCTACGGGGCGACCGGTGCAGGCGTCACGGCCTATGTGCTCGATACGGGCATTCGCGCCACCCACGTCGACTTCGGCAAGCGGGTTGCAGCGGGCTACACCGCGATCAACGATGGTCGCGGCACGAATGACTGCAACGGTCACGGCACGCACGTCGCGGGAACCATTGGCGGCTCCACCTGGGGGATGGCGAAAGGCGTGACGCTGGTGCCGGTCCGTGTGCTCGACTGCAGTGCGTGGGGCGCGTACAGCGGCATGATCGCCGGCATCGACTGGGTGCTCGCCAACCACGAGGGCCGCGCTGTCATCAACATGTCGCTGGGCGGTTCCGGCTCGCTGACGCTGGACTCGGCGGTAGCCAAGGCCGCATCGCGTGGCGTGCCGGTGGTGGTCGCCGCGATGAACAACAACGCGAGCGCCTGCAACTATTCGCCCGCCCGCGCACCGGCAGCGATCACGGTGGCCGCGACGACCAGCAGTGACGCACGCGCGACCTACTCGAACTACGGCACCTGCGTCGATTTCTTCGCCCCCGGCCACGGGATCAAGTCGGCATGGTATTCGTCGGACACCGCGACGCAACTGATGGGCGGCACGTCGATGGCGAGTCCGCACGTCGCCGGGCTGGCTGCGTTGCTGCTGGAGTCGCGGCCGACCGCCAGCGCAACCGAAATCGCCGACGCAATCAAAGCGGCCGCGACGGTCGGCAAAGTGAAGAGCGCCGGTTCGGGGTCTCCCAATCTGCTCGTCTATGCCGATCCCGCGTCGATGGGCGCGCCTGCGGAAACGACGACCCCGCCGCCTTCGGACGCGACGAGTCCGCCGCCTTTGGACACGACGACCCCGGTGCCGAGCAGTTCCCTCTTCATCGCATCGCTGTCCGGCAGTTCGACAGCGGCGAAGAACCAGTGGAGCGCGACGGTGACGATCGGCGTCAAGGATGCAAACGGCGCCTGGGTGCCCGGGGCGGTCGTCAAGGGCGGCTTCTCGATCGGTGGCTCGTCCGTGTCCTGCACGACCGGTAGCAACGGCCTATGCAGCGTCAAGGGCGGAATGATCCACCGGAGGGATTCGACGACGACCTACTCGGTGAGCAGCGTCAGCGCCACCGGCTTGGACTATGCATCGAGCGAGAACGCGTCGAGCTCGATCGTGATCCACCAACCTTAGCGCGACCATCGGCGCCGCAAGCGCACTGCCGAGATGCGCCCCATCGACGGGCGCTCTCGGCTTTGTTGCGCCGGAATTACGCCTTCCTCTCCTGCCACCCCGGCACCGGGAACACCGGCTTGGCTTGCGCCGCCTCCTCCGGCAGCACGACCAGCGGCTGCCCGTCCCGGTTCTGGATGCACGCCGACGCGACTTTCGAGTTCTGCCCCTTCGCGTCGAAGGTGATCGGCCCGCCGATCATCATGTGCTCGGTGATGTTCGTCTTGCGCAGCGCTTCGGCCAGTTGTGCACCATCCGTGCTGCCCGCGCGCTTGAAGGCGTCGGCCGCGATCATCATCGCCTCGAAGGTGAAGCCGACGTTCAGCGCATGGAACATCAGCTTCTCCTGCGGAAACTGCTTGCTGAACTGCGCCTCGACGCGCTTGGTGAGCGCCGCGTTCGGGTTGTACCAGGGCACGTTGGAGATGCAGTAGTCGGAGTACCGGTTGCCCAGCGCCTTGTAGAACTGCGCCTCGTACATGCCGGGCGATCCCGGGCTGAGTACCGCCTGCGGCGACCAGCGCTGCTTGACGAGTTCGCGCACCAGCAGGATCGCGTCGTTCAGGCGGCTGACCAGCAGGATGAAATCGGCGTTGGTGGCTTTCGCCTTGGCGACCTCCACCGAAAGGTCGCGCGCTTCGCGGTCGTACGGAATCGTGTCGACGACCTTGAACGGCAGGTAGTCCAGCTTCGGCAGGATCGCGCCGATGCCCTTGGCCATCGAGGTGCCGAAGGTGTCGTTCACGTGCATGAAGACGGCGGTGCGCGGCGCCGTTTGCGTGGCCTGGAAGATGTCGCGCGTGAGCCCCAGCCCGTTACGGATCAGTTCGGGTGCGTTCGGGAAGTTGCGGAACGTGTACTGGAAGCCCTGCTCGGTGATCTGCGGCGCCGCGGCGATGTTGACCACCAGTGGCACCTTGCGCTGCTCGGCCACCTGCGCGATCGCCGTGGTCGGACCCGAGTCGAAGGCGCCCATCAGCACGTGCGCGCCTTCGTCGACGAGCTTCTCCGCACGCGAGCGTGCCACGTCGACGCTCGACTCGATGTCGGCGTTCATCAGCTCGACGTCGACGCCGTACATCTCCGAGAGCAGCGCCGGCGAGATGTCGGCGCCGCGCTGGCACGACTGGCCGATGAACGCGAGCGCGCCCGAGCGCGGCAGCAGTACGCCGACCTTCAGCTTCTTCGACTGGGCACGAACGATGGCAGGGGCGGCGAGCGCTCCGGCGCCGGCGATCGCGGAGCCCGCCGCCAACCGGTTGAAATCACGACGTGTGACTCGGGTCATGCTCCTCTCCTCAGTGTTTGTTCGAAGCGGCAGTCGATCTGCCGGAAATGAAAGCCGGTTACCCTATCACGGCTTGGCGGCCTCATCGCGCAGAACGCGCTTCAGGATTTTCCCGGTCGCGCTCTTCGGCAGCTCCTGCACGATGTCGACGCGCGCCGGAACCTTGTACGCCGCGATGTTCGCGCGACAGTAGGCTATGACATCGTCGGACGTGATTGCCTGTCCTGCCTTCGGCACCACGGCGGCCACCACCTGCTCGCCCTTCTCCGGATGCGGGATGCCGTAGACGGCCACTTCCTGCACCTGCGGCAGCTTGTACAGGTACTGCTCGAGTTCCGCCGGCCACACCTTGAAGCCGGAGACGTTGATCATGTCCTTGACGCGATCGACGATGTAGACGTAGCCGTCGGCGTCCATGCGTCCGATGTCGCCGGAATGCAGCCAGCCGCCGCGCAGCGTCTGCGCGGTGTCCTCGGGGCGGTTCCAGTAGCCGAGCATCACGCCGGGGCCCTGGATGCAGATCTCGCCCCATTCGCCGCGGGGAAGCTCGTGGTCGTTCTCGTCGACGATCTTCAGCGTGAAGCCCTCGACCGCTCGCCCCACCGAACCGAAGCGATGCTCGACGAGGTCGTTGTAGCAGGCGAAGGGCGAACATTCGGTGAGTCCGTAGCCCTCGTAGACGCGACGCCCGAAGCGCTCGGTCCAGCGGCGCGAGATCTCCTCGGGCATCGTTGCCGCGGCCGACATCTCGTAGCGGATCGACGACAGATCGTATTTCGACAGGTCCATCGACAGCAGGCCGATGAAGATCGTCGGCACGCCGAAGAAGAGCGTCATGCGCTCACGCTGGATCGCCTCGAGCACCACGTCGGGGACGAAGCGACGGAACAGGCACACGGTGGCGCCGGCGAGGATCGCCGCGTTCAGGATGTAGTTCTGCCCGTAGACGTGGAACAGCGGCAGGAACACGCACAGGCGATCGTCGTCGCGGTAGCCCGAGTATTTCGCCGCGCTCGCGACGTTG
>JACDJB010002170.1_pt1 | contig 14651 bp, 8 predicted proteins | sample 7454121 | NCBI WGS metagenome assembly JACDJB01 (sample SAMN14253290, study PRJNA609438) | sludge metagenome | isolation source: sludge after 25d culture with pyrite | collected 2018-12-20 | reverse complement strand
TAAAAGTTATGGTTCTGCAGCAACAAATAATTACTGTACTTTACAGGCAATTAGATGTGGTTCTACAACTTTTATCAGACACAACACATTTTATATGAAATCTTTAACGTATAAGCCGGTTTCTAACCCGGTTAGTCCAACCTCTGCTGATCCGTCTTATTGTGCTATAAATATTGCTGCCGGAACTCCCGAAATAAGTAATAATATTTTTATCAGTAATGAAACAGATGTTCCTAATTTCTTTATCAGAGGAACAAATGGAGGTGTTTCTGATAACAATATTTTCTATTTTGATGCAGCTAACACAAATGCTTATATAAATGGATCTTATCAAACCTTGGCGGCTTATCAGACGGGAAGCGGTAAGGATGCTGATTCTAAATTTGTTAGTGTTAACTTTGCTGATGCTGCTGCCGGTGATTTAAGTATAGCCGGAGCTTCAGTTCAGGACGTAAACCTGAAGGTTCCCTCCTTGGCAGCTGTGGCAACCGATATTTTCGGAAAGGTACGTAATACCTCATTTACTTATGCCGGAGCGCATGAATCAACATTGCCATTTATTATCAGTTCAGTTGGAGAAAAAATTGAATCATTCCGTTTAAAGCAGACTTACTACGGTATTGAAGTGGAACTGGATGAACCCTCCAACATCGAACTCTACACAATCAATGGTACCCTGATTGACAAAACCCGTACGGATGGTGTTTATAGTCGCGAATTGGGTAAGGGTATGTTTATCATTCGTGTAAACGGACAGGCACATAAATTTGTAAGATAATACTGATTCCATTTGGGTCTGAACTTATTTATATCGGTGGCCGCTTAATAACTTACTTTAAGTGGACACCGATAAATTCAATCTTAAGTCATTGTTATATTAATCTTTAAATTTATCGTGTTATGAAAAAATTAATTACTTTTTTACTTGTGGCATTTTGCTTCAATGGTTTATACGCGGGAGTTACATTGACTCCAAAGTATTCCAAAACGACTTACACGTGGAATACAGGAACTAACTCAAGAAGTGCAACTTATTATGATGGAAATCTTTATGTGATTGATAAAGGGAATAAAAAAGTACAAGTTATTAGTGCTGTTGATGGTTCTGAAGGAACAGCAATAGCTGATGCTAATTTTACAGGTTTTAGTGTTACTGCAAATAGTGCTGGTAATTTGTATGTTACTTCCGGAGCTTATGGTATGACGAATAACATTCAGGGAACCCTAATTGTAGGAGAAACAAAAACTTATGCAAATACGGCTTTATCCGGAACAGGTAGACTTGATTTTGTTTCTGCTTATGGTGACTTTGCAACTCAAGGGTATTTAGCTGGAGCTTCAATTAATACTGCTGACAATATCTTGATATGGAAAATTCAATCTGGAGCATTTGTTAATGCTGCAGCTCCAGTTGTAATTAGTGGGAAAAGAGGAAATTTTTACACTGGTGCTGATATCAATTGGATTGATGAAACTCATATGCTTGTTACCGGGGCAAGTGCTATACCAAAGATAGTCGAATTAGATTTAGAAACGCCAGCTAATAGTACCTCTACTAGTATAGGTAGTGCAACCTTTGGAGTAGGTGGTGGTGCATATTTTAAAGTTTTAGGCAGACCTTATGTTGCATTAGGTTCAACACAATATGGGGTAGTAAAAGTATATGATATACAAAATCCGGCTACGCCTGTACTAATTGGTGAAACTACCCAGATTGGTGCAAATGCAAACACGACCTTGCATATTTCTGTACATGCTGTTGTTTCGGGAAATAAAGCAACAATATTCATATGGGCGCCAAACAACGGTTTAGCTGTTTATGAAATGGAAGTTCCTGCCAAAACATTCACAGTTACCGTACCTCAGGGAACTGAAAAAGTCTATGTTGCAGGTTCCTTTACATTCAAAAGTTGGGATAATGCAGATCCTTATGAACTTACAACTACTGCAAATCCAAATGAATTTACAGGTACTTTCGCCTGTGAGGATGGTATTGAATACAAATACTTGAACGGAAAAGGAAACTGGGATTATCAAGAGTCTGCTGGTCTTGGTTCTACTGAGTATAATGCTGCTGATGGTACACCGGTGAAACCTGCTGATGGAATCAATCGCTCTTACAATGCCAGCGATGTGGTTGCAAACTGGAAGGCTGTTTCTAAATTTGTTCTGACAGCGGATATAACCACCGGTGGTATTCCATCTGATTTGTATGTTAAAGGTGGTTGGGATGGATGGGCTACTGCAACTGCATTAGCAAAAAATGGAACAACTGATTTTACGGTTACCATAGGTGATGGAATTGATGACGTAATATATTCAAATTCAGGGTATAAATATTATACAACGGATATGGGTTCACCTGAGAATTGGGAGAATCGCGGAAGTAACAGATGGGCAATTTATCCATCCATGACAGATGAAATTGCCGGATTTGGAACGCCGATACCTTCTACAGGAATGAATGGCAAAAAGGTTGATGTTCAAATTGTTCGTACTTCGAATGGAATTGAAGCTAGATTTAACGGGCAGGCAACCATTGAGTTGTATAATCTGAATGGCGTTTTAATCGATAAGGCCGTATCTTCAGACAGCTATTCGCATGATTTGATGAATGGTATTTATGTTCTTCGGGTTAATGGAGAATCTGTTAAATTTGTGAAGTAAGATTTGTCTTTTATCATACAATATCTCTGATTAATTAATATGACTGTATGAAAATAATTCATTGGAAACAAGAATAAATTTCATACAGTCATTCTTTCCACACTATTTATTCCACATCCCTCATGTCAAAATCAATGCTTCTTCTCACGCTTTTAGTTACATTTCTGTTTTCAACTGCTACCGAACCGCAACGTGAATTTCGGGCAAACTGGGTAGCTACAGTATCCAACATCGATTGGCCTAAAACCAAAATCACCACAACGGGAAGTCAAACCCAAATCAATGCACAAAAAGCCGAATTAATCAGTATACTGGATAAAATGCAGGCGGCCAATATGAACGCGGTATTTTTGCAGATTCGTCCGATGGCCGATGCGCTTTATCCGACACAACTTACTACCTGGTCGTCGTATCTAACTGGTACACGTGGAAGAAATCCGGGCTATGATCCGCTGGCTTTTGCTATTGAAGAGGCGCATAAACGTGGCATGGAACTGCATGGTTGGATGAATCCTTACCGGTACACCAATTCATCTACCAGCCATGCTTCAAGCGATTATATGCAGGTGCAACATCCTGAATGGTTGTTGAGCTTTGATACAAATGAAGAGATCCTGAATCCGGGTATTCCCGCAGTTCGTACGCATATCGCACAGGTGACCAAAGAAGTTATTGTTAATTATCCTGATATCGATGGCATCGTGTGGGATGATTATTTTTACATTTCAGCTATCACTGCCGGCGAACGGGATGCTGCTACTTATCAGAATTATAATCCGCAGGGTTTGACTATTGGGGACTGGCGCCGGGATAATGTAAATAAAACAGTGAAGGAAGTGTATGATACCATTCAGCGGGTTAATCCGGGCATTCGTTTTGGCATTTCTCCACGTGGTATCTGGAGCATAAGTAAGACTGCAGCTAATAAGTACGGAGTTACATTGCCTACGGGCATCACCGGTGCCGATAATTACAATTCTATTTATTGCGATGGCCTGGCCTGGTTAAGTCAGGGTACGATCGACTATATTTCTCCTCAGCTTTATTGGGCAACTTATCCGACCGGATCGTCAGGTCAGGATTACAATGTGTTGGCGCCCTGGTGGCAGAGTATTGCCAATAAATACGGCCGGCATTTTTATTCGAGTCAGGCACTTTACAGGGGATGGGATCAGTCGGAAATAGGTTTGCAGATTGATAAAAACAGGGCTGTTAACACCATCTCTCCGGGTTCTGTTTTTTATAATACTTCTTATTTTGTGGCAGAGAATTATGGCCCATATCTGAAAACAAATTTCTTTCAAACCAAAATATTGCCTCCTGTTATCAGTTGGAAAACAAACCAGGCTTTACCTGTTGCCAATGTGCAGCGAAATGGAAATATCCTTTCGTGGAGTGCTTCTCAGACTGATGGAAGTTTCGTTATTTTTGCTGTACCCCGTGAATTTACCCCTGGTTCAATAACTGGTTTTGACTATATGCTCACCAGACACTGGACGAAAAACAACACCTTCGATTTGAGCAATTATAATAATTTACTGAGTTCACATGGTTTTGCAGTTGCTTATGTCAACAGGTTTGAAACGATGTCGACTCCGGTGTATGAGTACGATATCATTTCCGCGGATGTTGCATCTGTAAAAAGCACGTTTCATGCTTATGTCGAGGGTGGTAAGTTAAACTTAACTGTTTATCAGCCGGAAAATGTAATAATTTATTCAGCAGGTGGAATCGTGGTTTGTCAGGGAATGGTTCAGGATAAATTGATTGTAGATTTACCCAGAGGGGTTTATTTGGTTCGCGTGAAATCTGAAATAAAGAAAATTATCCTATAAATATATTTAATACAAACATGAAAACACAAAGATTGATTTTATTACTTATGTTATTGCTCTGTGTTTCAGGAGTAATAACCCTCAACGCGCAACCGGCAAGCGGTCCCGGAGTTGATCCGAATGCGTTGTTAATCATGGACTTTGAAAACGGTGATGTCAGCGGTTGGACTAAAAACACCATCAACAGAGGTGAAAAAGTAAGTGTTGAACTGATGGATGCTGAAAAGGGAGATCCGGTGCGTTTCGGACGTTATGCGGTTAAACTGAATTGGGATTTAACAGCAGCTCAAACAGGAACCACCCTGGCTTGTCTCTATGCACCTCCCGCTAATGCCTTTATAATTCCGGCAGCTCCCAATCCACGGAAAATAGGTATGTGGATTTATGCTTCGCCCGAATGTAAGGGGAATATCTGGTTCAGGCTTCAGTTGTTTAGTCCTCCGGGAACTGCAGGATCCAGTTCTTCGGTAGTTGCGGTTTTCGGAAATGAACCTTCGTATGCGGGCATTAACTGGACGGGTTGGAAATATCACGAATTTACTTTTCCTGCCGGTGGTGCCAATAAACAACTTGGGCCTCCTGCGGCAGCAACTCCTTCCTACGGCATGTTCAGGTTATTGCAGGAAAAATCAGGGGATGCGACTTTGGGAAGACAATTGACAAAAGGTTACTTTATTATTGATAACGTGCGTGTTACAAGTGGTAATGTTACAGAAGATACTACCCGTCCTGATATCAGCAGTTTAACCGGAAACGGAACAGCCCTTTCGGGAGCTACGTTTAATACCGGAGCAATAAATCTGTCAACTACCTATAGTGATAATCTCAGCGGTATCAACATCCAGAGCGCCAGTTTTACGGTAAACGGAATTGCTTATAAAGCTGACAGCACAGGCTTTACTGCTGATGCTACCTCGGCAACGCTTACAGGTTTGAAACTTCGTAACGGAACACATACGGTTGTGGCGCATGTGGAAGATAATTTTGGAAATATTCAAACAAGTACCGCTACCTTTACAGTTAATGATCCGAATGTAGTGGCAACAACTGTTACACTTGTTCCTGATGCTCAGGCGCAGGTGGGTAATTTGTTTGAAATGAAAATCAATACAAATAATTCGCAGGACATTAAGATGCTGGATATCACGTTAGAATTGAATCAGTATGCTTCTGTTGATGCAACCAATGGTGTTGCTTTCGCCGGATCGGTTACTGAGGGAACATACAATTACAATACCGCAAATAATCAATTGACGATTCATCTGAAAAATGATCATACGGCTACTGCGGTGGAAACGCTCGCAACCATCAAGATAAATATTTCGAAAAACAGTAATCCTGATGATGTGCTCAGGTGTAATCCCGTTGTAGCAACGGCAACTTATGGTGATGATACAACAGGTGCGTTTTCTCTCTTTAGTGCTTTCTCCAGACCGGTGTTGGCAACTTACAATCTTACAGTCCTCAAACGTATTGTAGGAGTTCCGGGCGAAGTGTCGGTAACCGATTTGAATGGAAATCCCATAGCAGGAGCTACTGTTTATGCCGATGCGGTTTCGGGTGTTACCGGTGTCAATGGTATTGCTTTGTTTAATTTTACTGCTTCGGAGCAGGCCGTTAATATGTATGCAGGTAAAGATGGTAAGTATTCTTATACGTATATCGTTCGTACACTTACTCCGAAACTGACAAGTACGCCATCGGCTATCAGATCAGGTACAACCCTTGATCCTTCCACTTCTAAAACCATTGTTTGGATGGCAAATCCTGCGACTGCTGCAGAGCCTTCGCTTATCAAGATTGCTAAAAAAGCGGATGGAGAAGGAAGCTTTCAGCAATTTACAGGAATAACCAGAATTCTTGAATTCGATGCGATATCAAGCAGTGGTGTTGCTAAAGGCAGTAAAGTTACAGTGACAGGATTGGAGCCCGGAACAAGCTATATTTATCAGGTGGGCGACGGTACCAACTGGTCGGCAACAAGAGAGTTTAAAACAATTGCTAATACCAATAAGTTCTCGTTCAGTGCTTATGGCGATTTGCAGGCAACAGGTTCAGCTGACATGGCACTTTGGATAGCAGCAGGAGAAACGATTGAATCGATGGAACAAAAACCTTTCTTCAGTCTGAATGTGGGCGATATAGTTGATAATGACAATAACTGGGCATATCATGCTCATTATTCAAGTTTGTTCGATCAGCGTACCGGCTTTGCCAATATCGACATGGTATCCGGCTATGGAAATCATGAATACATGGGTACGCCAAACGCGGATATTATAAAATTTCTGAATGGACATCCTGCGTTGGAGCCGTCTGATAAATACGATATTGCAAAAGTAGGAGATGGTACGTATGCTTCGGTGTACGGAAATATGATTGTCATTGGACTTGATTGGGAATCGAAAGGCGGCGGCTACACTGCCCTTCAGCGACAAACCGAGCAGGTGAAATGGTTGGATGAAGTTCTTACTGCACACGCTGATAAAACATGGAAAATGATTACAATTCATTATGAAGTGCCGAATACCGGCTTTACACCAACCTCGATGGCTACATTAGGGCCGGTACTGGATAAGCATAATGTGCAGGTTGTATTCTGCGGTCATGGTCATACATTCCGTCGCGTGCAGGTGAAAAACAATGTGTGGACACCATCTAATTATACGCGAACAGGGACTCCCGTACAAGATGCAGGAACCATGCATTGGCAACTTGGCGGTATGAGGCCGAGCGATGGTAATAGTCAGCGGTGGGTGTTGGGCGAAGTTGATGGCAATACAATCAAATTTACTGTGAGAAACGGCAGTAATGCAATCGTTGAGAGCGAATGTTTTACATTAACAACCGTAGCGCAAGCTCCCAATGATGTAGACAACGTAAATAGCAATAGCAGCATAAAAGTTTATCCAAGTTCATTTACAGATGCCTTGAATGTTTCCGGAGCTGAAAATAGTATGTTGCAGGTAATGGATATTACAGGTGCCAGGGTTTATCAACAGAAGATAAATGATAACAATGAAGTAATTTATTTAAGATCATTGGCTTCTGGTGTTTATTTCTTCCGTATTGAAAAGGATAAACAGGTCAATATGGTAAAGGTGCTGAAAAATTAAAATTGTTGATATTTTCGTGTTTGGTGTTGTAGAGACAGGGCATGCTCTGTCTCTACAATTATTCGGCATGCTCTGTCTCTACAATCATTCGGCATGCCCTGTCTCTACGATCATTCGGTGCGCCCTGTCTCTACAACGTTGTCTGATGTTCGTTCTTCGTTTTCCGCTTTTCACATTCTCACTGCTCCTGCAACTGTATTTGCAACCACCGCTCTTAATCGTGCCACAGATCCTTTGTCATCAGGATGCACTCTGTTTGTCAGTAGAATTACCGCGATTTTATGATCCGGATCGATAATCATTGAAGTCCCGGTATAGCCTGTATGTCCGTAGGTGTTCGGCCCAAGCAGGTCTCCCTGGTTGGAAGCATAAGATGAATACATGTCCCAGCCGAGTGTGCGTCCGAAAGCAGAAAAACTCGATGGCACAGTGGTCATTACTTTGACAGTAAGCGGACTTAGTACCCGTCTTCCGAAGAGTGTACCATTGTTGAGCAACATTGCGGCAAATTGAGCCAGATCCCTCGCATCCGAAAATAAACCGGCATTACCTGAAATACCTTGTTTTAATACGCGTGCCAACGGATCGTGAACTTTGCCCAGTAAAACCTGATTGTCAGGTTGTTTTTCCGTTGGAGCAACTTGTTTCAGTTTGATTTCTTCAGGAAGATAGTCTGTGTTTCTCATGCCTAACACCTTAAAGATGTTCTCATTAGCGAATCTACGCAGACTTTGATTGCTTACTTTTTCTATGATATGTTGTAATGTGATGAAATTCAGGCAGCTGTATTTGAACTCTTCACCTGGTTTGACATTTCTCTTCACAGATGCAATGTGCTGGATTAAAACATTCGGATTTTCAGCAAGTTTTTTTTCCAGTAATTCAACCGGAGCGTAAGGAGGTAAACCTGATGTGTGTGTTAGTAAATGTATGATCTGAATTTCATCGTTAAATTCAGGGATATACATTGAAACCGGGTCATTTAGCCTGATTTTACCTCTCTCTACTAATATCATCACGGATGTTGCAGTAGAAACAGATTTGGTTAACGATGCCAGATCGAAAATGGTATTGGTTCTCATCGGGACAGTATCAGGATAAATATCTTTGTTCCCGTAAGCTTTCAAATAAACCATGCTGTTTTGATGTACAACAGCCAGTACGGCGCCCGGTATTTCTTTGTCTTCAATAGCCTGATTAATAGCTTCATCGGCATATTGCATCAGATGCCTGTCAATTCTCAGGGAGCCGATTGAATCACATTTGCAGTTTTGTCCGAAAACCGGTAACCCGATAAGTAATATCAGAATGAAAAGAATTTGTTTCATGTTTGTGTTGTTAACTCTGTCCGGTTTTTTAATAAATCTTTTCTAATTTTGAAGAGGGGAAATAGTGTGTCAATATTTCCTGATATGAATAACCTTTTGTGCTCATAACCGCGGCGCCAATCTGGCAAAGGCCGACTCCATGTCCCCAGCCGGCGCCTTTCAACACAAATGCTTCCGGTACATGATTCTCTTTTTCGGCCGGCATTTTCTTTTCTACAACAAAAGCCGAACTGTATAAATGAGATTTCGAGAGAGCTTTGCGTATTTCCAGTTCTTTGCCGATGGTTATACTCTTTTTGCTGCCTACGATTTTCAAACGGATAATCCTGCCAGAAACGCCTCTTTCGATGGGGAGTAAATCGAGCACATCACCGACGTCGATGCCGACTTTCTTAAACAGTAAGTCCTTAATTTCTGCTTGTGTGAGCGTGGTTTCCCAACGATAAAAATCGGGTGTTTCCTGGTCGTAGTTATTCAGCATCTGTGATAAGACTGCTTTGTCATCGGTGTTACAAAAAGCTTCGGGTTTGGCTAATATCCATCTTGCCGCATTTTCCTCAATGCTCAAATCCATTTTGTAGCCTGCCGGCGCAGCGGGATTGTCGATTACTTTGACCAGATACGGATGATGCACCGGCTCCCATACGTTCTCAAAAAGTTCGGTTATACCCCCGCAGCATTTGTAAAAACGAGCATCGCAAACCTTGTTGTTGTAGGTGAGTACTTCTCCGCGGGTAAACTGCAGGGCTTTGTAAACCTGTTCAGAAGAAACCATAGTGATACCCTGATAACGCTGGCAATGGTCATCGGCGCACACATCAAAACGATCGTGATCTTCGCGGTCGTACCAACGGATGTAGCCATCTTCGTTTTTGATGATGGGCGTATATCCGGCGCTTTTTACCTGTTTGCTTTTTTCGAGTTGGGCCAGTAACCAACTGCGTGAAATCACGGCATGCGCTTTCAGCAATTCATCCGAAGAAGTGGAACTCATTTCTGAGGAAATCACGCTGAGCAGGTATTCTTCCAGCGAAAGGATGTTGACGGCTGTGAGTTTTCCATTGTCGGCATAGAGTTTTAATTTTCCTCTGAATCTTTGATTCTCTGCTCTTTCCCAATGAAATTGTACGCCGATTATCACGTCATATAAATCAAAATTATCAGTATCTTCCTTGTTGGGTTCGAAAACTACGGCATCATTGTATGTGTATTCTTTTCCGTTAATGTGCAACGTGAATGTGTTTTCGTTAGTAGCTGTGGCTTGTCCTTCCTGATTGGAAATACTTGTTCCGGTATCTGTTTGCAGGAAAGTGCCATTCAGTCTGAACCGGATGGCTTCTGCGGATAATATTCCTACTTCTATAGTTGGTGTTTGCATGTTGTATGCTGTTTATTAATTGATCTTTTGTGTGATGGTAATACTCGATTTCCGGCATCGCGATACATCTTGTGAATTTCATCGATCACTTTTTCGATGAAGCGATAAGCAGAAGGCATGTATAGTCGCCGGACGCCGGTCTAATGTCTAAGGACTTAAAAATTAAAACTTTTGATTTTTAATTCTTAATTCTCTCCGCTTTCCGCTTTCCGTTATTCGCTATTCACTATTCGCTACTTATAAGCATCCAGCACCTTTTTCACCGATCCATATTTCAATAGCAGTTCCCTGGCTTCATCTTTCGGTAGGCCAAGTTCCTCAACAATCATGCGGGTGCCTCTTTCTACCAATTTCTTATTCGTGAGCTGCATATTAACCATTTTATTGCCTTTCACACGACCCATTTTGATCATCAGTGTGGTAGAAATCATGTTCAGGATTAATTTCTGAGCAGATCCTGCTTTCAGGCGGGTACTTCCGGTTACAAATTCCGGTCCCACTACCGCTTCTATCGGGTACTCGGCTGCCAATGCCAAAGGAGATCCGGGATTGCAGGTGATACAACCTGTCAGTAAGCCCTCTTCACGTGCCTTTTTAATTCCTCCGATGACATAAGGTGTTGTCCCGGAAGCTGCTATGCCAATAAGGGTGTCTGATTTGTTAATTTGATGTGCTTCGAGATCTTTCCATGCTTGTTCCGTGTTATCCTCTGCAGCTTCAACAGCACTCCTCAATGCTTTGTCCCCACCGGCAATCAAACCTATGATAATACCCGGCGAAACTCCAAAGGTTGGAGGGATTTCTGAAGCATCGAGTACGCCCAAGCGACCACTTGTGCCGGCTCCGATATAGAACACGCGACCACCATGAGGCATTCTTTCTAAAATTTTATCTATGAGTTGTTCAATTTGAGGTATTACTTTCTGTATGGCTAAATGAATTTTGGCATCTTCCTGATTGATGCCGGTTAATAGTTCATTAACGCTCATTTTGTCCAAATGGGCAAAACGGGAAGGGGATTCTGTTATATTTTCCATTGTGTTATTATTTTAATACTTATTTTAAAGTTTTTATTCAATTTTTGATTTGAAAATTAATATTGTGGTTTTTTAACGTTGCAAAAATAGCAAAATTACGTCGAAAAAACAACTAAAACACTGAAAAAAAGGGCAAATATTGTAGTTGTTTAACTCATTTCAAGGTCGTATAACAAATTGTTGTTTTTTGATTTAATTTTCTACTTTTGTCAACTGAATAAAGCTTGTTTATTTGAGCTTACGTGGACTCGTGTGTCTTATATGGTTAAATATTGATTCTTTATTGTTTTAATTGATCTGTTTTTTTTAAACATCATGAAAAAAACACCCTTTATCTCTTTATTCCTCATTAGCCTTGTTGTCGTTTTACAGGCTCAGGAATCTCCGGTTGTCGTCGGGGCTGCCCGGACTGATGCTTATTTGCCGCTTTTGCATGGTAAGCGGGTTGCTCTTTTTTCTAATCATACAGGTATGGTTGGAGATAAACATACGCTTGATGTCTTAATCGAAAATAAAGTAAATGTCACAGCCGTATTCTCTCCCGAACATGGTTTCAGGGGGGATGCCGGTGCCGGTGATCATGTTGCCAGCTCGGTTGATGAAAAAACCGGAGTACCCATTCTTTCTCTTTACGATGGGGATGCTGGTAAGCCATCTAAAGAGAGTATGCGTAAGTTTGATGTTCTTATTGTTGATATACAGGATGTTGGGTTGCGGTATTATACTTATTATATTTCGATGGTCAGGTTGATGGATGCCTGTGCTGAAAGTCGTAAACCCATGATTGTACTGGATCGCCCGAATCCGAACGGGCATTATGTGGATGGTCCCATTCTGGATATGAAGCATAAGTCAGGTGTGGGTTGGTTGCCCATCCCGGTGGTGCACGGTATGACGCTTGGGGAACTTGCCCAAATGGTCAATGGTGAGAAATGGCTACCTAAAAAACGTGTGTGCAAGCTGATTGTGATTCCCTGTCTGAATTATACGCATCAAACATTGTATCGGCTTCCTGTTCCTCCGTCGCCCAATCTGCCGAATATGACCGCTGTTTATTTGTATCCTTCCATTTGTTATTTTGAAGCAACACCGGTCAGTCTGGGGCGCGGAACGGATTTACCGTTTCAGATATACGGTCATCCGAACATGCTTGGTTATGATTTTACCTTTACGCCGCGTAGTATGAAATCAGCTGTCAATCCGCCACAAAAGGACAGGTTGTGCTATGGTGTGAATCTTTCCGGTCTTGTCGATGAAGAAATTTGGAAAAAAGGGATAGATTTGACTTATCTGATTGAAGCATACCGTAACCTGAATATGGATCAGTATTTTTTCAGACCGTTTTTTGAAAAACTAATCGGCGTTGATTATGTTCGCAAAATGATCCTGGAAGGTAAAGGTGCCGACGAAATCAAAGCGATGTGGAAAGGTGATGTGGAAAAGTTTAAGCAACAAAGAAAAAAATACCTGCTATACTCTGAGTAAATCGTTCAATGTAAATCGTAAATTGTAATTGCCCATGTCTCCAATATTTATTCTTTTCATCATTCTTCTCTATTTCGCTGTGCTTTTTGGTGTTTCTTATATCTCCGGCCGAAAGGCTGATAATGCCGGTTTTTTTACCGGAAACCGGAAATCTCCATGGTATGTGGTGGCCTTTGCAACCATTGGTGCTGCTATTTCAGGCGTCACCTTCGTCTCTGTTCCCGGAATGGTAGCGACCGGTGGATTTTCTTATTTGCAAATGGTGCTGGGTTTTGCAGTCGGGCAACTTATCATCGCTTTTGTTCTCATCCCGTTGTTTTACCGCATGAATCTGGTTTCGATTTATGAATATCTGGAGAATAGGTTTGGTGTAACTACTTACAAGTTAGGAGCGTGGTTCTTTTTTGTTTCTAAAATGCTGGGTGCCTCCATACGTTTGTTTATTGTCTGCGTAGTGTTGCAATTGCTGGTTTTCGAGCCGCTTGGCTTGTCTTTCGTGCTGAATTTATTTTTTACAGTGGGAATTGTGTGGCTTTACACTTTCAGGGGTGGTGTTAAATCCTTAATATGGACAGACTCTCTAAAAACATTCAGTCTGATTGTTACGGTCGGATTGTGTATTTTTTACATTGCCCGAAACCTGGACGGAAGCATCTGGGATATCATGGCAAGTACTGAAATGTCAAAAATATTCTTTTTTGATGATGTGAATGATAAACGATTCTTCTTTAAGCAGTTTCTGGCCGGAGTGTTTACAGTCATTGCACTGACAGGATTGGATCAGGATTTAATGCAGAAGTCGCTTAGCTGTAAAAATACCCGCGATTCTCAAATGAATATGATTACGGGCGGTGTCCTGCAAGTTTTCGTGAACCTGCTGTTTCTGATGTTGGGTGTGTTATTGTATACCTATGCTGCCAATAATCAGATTGCTTTACCGGAAAAGGGAGATGAGGTGTTTCCTTTCCTTGCTACCCAGGGTTATTTCCCGGTTATCGTGAGTATTCTGTTTATAGTAGGATTGATCTCTGCCGCTTATGCAGCGGCCGGTTCTGCGCTTACTGCACTAACAACTTCTTTTATGGTAGATATTTTGGGTGCGACAAAAAAGAAGTCTGAGAAAGAAGTTTCTTCTGTCCGGATGAGAGTGCATATTGCTATGGCTGTCGTAATGGCAGTTGTTATTTTTGTCATCAATATACTGAATAATACATCAGTTATCGATACGGTTTATAAACTGGCAAGTTATACTTACGGACCGCTGCTGGGGATTTTTGTGTTTGGTATTTTTATCAAAAAACAAGTCAAAGATCGTTATGTGCCCTGGGTGGCAATTGCTTCTCCGGTGTTGACACTCATTTTTGACCTTAATTCAAAAGTGTGGTTCAATGGATATGAGTTCAGTCACGAACGGCTGATCCTGAATGCGATGTTTACTTTTTTGGGACTGTGTTTGCTTATCAGGAAACACAAAAGCGAGAATAGTTGATAGCTAATAACGAATAGCCTCATTGATCCAAGGTTGCCGTTGGGCTGAGATAGATTGGGCTTTCAGCCCGAAAATAAAGCGGTCTCCGTGTATCCAGTTGCCGCTTTCCGCTATTCGCTACCAACTATTTTCTTGATTCGCTCTAAATTCGCCCGCTTCACTGCCGATTTGCTGAAAATAGCATCAAACTCCTCTTGTGTTATTTTTTGCCAGTCTTCTTTTGTCAGACTGAAAATCTCCTCGGTGGGAGTCAGTTCCTCGTGGTCGTGCGGGTGACCGAAACGTTTGTTCCAGGGACAAACATCGTTGCAGATAT
>JACDJB010002167.1_pt1 | contig 14670 bp, 14 predicted proteins | sample 7454121 | NCBI WGS metagenome assembly JACDJB01 (sample SAMN14253290, study PRJNA609438) | sludge metagenome | isolation source: sludge after 25d culture with pyrite | collected 2018-12-20 | reverse complement strand
GCTCGCCGTCGCGCTCGACCAGCCCGACATGCTGCCGCGCTGGTCGAAGATTCGGTGGTGGCTGCGCTATCTGGTCCGGCATTGGCAGCAGTTCAATCCGCGTGGGCGCTCCAAGCAGAACGTCGCCAGCCACTACGATCTCGATGGACGGCTCTATCGCCTCTTCCTCGATGCCGACATGCAATATAGCTGCGCCTATTTCGAGACGCCGGACACAACGCTCGACGACGCGCAACTCGCCAAGAAGCGCCATCTCGCCGCCAAGCTGCTGGTGAAACCCGATCACCGCGTGCTCGATATCGGCTCGGGCTGGGGCGGCCTCGGTCTTTATCTCGCGGGCATCGCGGGTGCCAATGTCACCGGCGTGACGCTGTCCGAGGAGCAACTCGGTGTCTCCAACGCACGCGCCGCCGAGCAAAACCTCGCGGACCGCGCCAAATTCCTGCTGCAGGACTATCGCGACACGCCCGGCCCCTTCGACCGCATCATCTCGGTTGGCATGTTCGAGCATGTCGGCGTCGATTATTACGACACCTACTTCCAGCGCTGCGCCGAGCTTCTGACCGACGACGGCGTGATGATGCTCCATTCCATCGGGCGCTCGGAAGGCCCCGGCATCACCAACCCCTGGATCGCGAAATACATCTTTCCCGGCGGCTATATCCCGGCGCTGTCCGAAGTTCTGCCCGCGATCGAACGCGCGGGATTGCTGGTCGATGACATCGAAATCCTGCGGCTGCATTATGCCGAAACGCTCAAAGCCTGGCGCGAGCGTTTTCTTGCTCGGCGCGAGGAAGCGGCGAAGCTGTACGACGAACGCTTCGTGCGGATGTGGGAATTCTATCTCGCGTCGTCCGAAATGTCGTTCCGCAAGCAGAACGTCATGGTGTTCCAGATTCAACTCAGCAAGAAGCAGGGCGCCGTGCCGATCACCCGCGACTACATCGCGCGCGAAGAACAGCGCCTGCGCGAGATTGAGGCCGCGAAACATCCGGTTTTCCGCCTTGCGGGCGAGTAACCCTAATGCCTGTGCGATCGCGGGTATTAACTAACAACCCAATCACCGATTGCGCGCGCGCCGCCGCTGATGCACGCTCATTCCATGGCCCGGTGGCGGAAAGTCTACGCGGGGGCGCCGCAAACGCTTCACATCCTGGTTCAAATCCAGGCTGGGCCTCCAGGTTTCAGAGCCGGTTGCTCGAAGTCTTTGGAAAGGTGGCCGAGTGGCTTAAGGCACCGCTAACGCGGCACACGGGAGACCGTGTCGAAGGTTCGAATCCTCTCCCTTTCCTCCATTTCCTTTTCTGACAACAGATTTGCCAGCCTCTCCCGAGGCTGGCTTGCCGTTTTGTCTTTTATCATTTGCCGCGTCGGGCGGAGGTTCTCGACACGCCGACGAATGATCGCATCTATGACGCCATCCGGCCTGTCCACATCGTCTCCAGAAGTCTCTCAAGGGCCGCCTCTTCCTTCGCGCGGCGACCGAGGATCAGCCGCCGCTCGGTTTCCGAAAGCGACGGCGACCTGAGCAGACGATCGTAGTGTTCGATAACCTTTCCGTGGCCCCGCACCAGAAAGTCGTGAATGCTGTCGGGCATCATGCGGCCCCGCTAGGACGACGCAGTCTGAAATGCGCCCTCATTCCTGGGCGGCCCGATCGTCAGCGGAAACATTTCGCCGGTCAATTCCTCCAGCACGCGCTCCTCTTCCGACAATCGCTTAAGAACAAAACTTCGCTCGAGTTCTGTCAGCTCCGTCTTCAGAAGACGGCGATACCTCCTGATGTTGCTGGCGCGGGCGCGAATGCGGGCGAGTTTTTCATCCACCATCATCGTTGACACGATGGACCTCCAATTTTCCTTTCATCCAAAGCTGGACGGCACCCGTCGGCTTAAGCCAACGGGAACCGCCATTGATTAACGGATGCCGTTTAAGCAGCGACCTTCGCGTCGAGTTGTTGCACGTTGGGCGCGCCATTGACCGGGATGCGCCGCGGCTTCATGGCCTCCGGAATCTCCCGGACGAGTTCAATTCGCAGGAGCCCGTTGTCGAAGGTCGCATTCCTGACTTCGACATAGTCCGCCAGATTGAACTGCCGGCGGAACTGGCGCTCGGAAATCCCCTGGTAGAGATACTGCCGCTTCTCGTCGGTCTTGCACCCCACCACCGTGAGAATGTTTTGCTCAGCGGTGATGCTGATCTCCTCCGGTCGAAAGCCCGCCAGAGCAACGGAGATCTGATAGCGATCCTCTCCGAGCTTCTCGATATTGTAGTGGGGATAATGGGCCTCGGCTTGCTGCTGCGCGGCGTTAACGAGGTCGAAGAGGCGATCGAAACCGATAGACGACCGCCAGAACGGGGTAATATCGAATGCATTTCTCATAGCCAAATCCTCCATTGAGCAAGTTGGATACAAGCGGGCACCGAACGTCTGTCAGTGCCCGTCACTTTGCCGAACCCCCGAGGGGCGTTCAGGCCGTTTCCGGCAACAAAAACCTAAAAAAGCAGATACGGGTTTCAAGACCCCTTTCGGAAATTTTTTCCGGACGAAAACGCATTGGTTAACGACGTAAATTTTCCCGCCTTAAAATCTTGACGCCTGCCTTCTCCGGCCTAAATCGTTTTCCGCCATCCAAAACTGAAAGGAGAAAGAGGAGGCGACCATGAGTTCCGAAGTTCGTTCACGTCCTTTCGACATTCATGCAAATTCCCTGCTGGCAGCGACCTTCAGTCACCCTGACGAGGTGCTATCCAGTCCCCTTCTTACCGCTGCAGACAAACGATGCGTTCTCGCGGCCTGGGCATCCGATGCGTTTTCGGTCGAGGACAATCCCTGGCTCCGGCAATTGCCGGGCGCGCCCGATGCTGTCCCCTTGAAAGATATACTGGGTGCGCTCCGCCGTCTCGATGACGAGGACGACGGACCGCCACCATTCAAGGGCGGCGCGGCGCAACATGCGGCTCCCCCTCCGGCCCGAACCATGGCCCTCGCCTCGTGACATCTCGGGTATCAGAAAACCCTTTCGCCCAACGTGCCTGCGCCGCCTCCAGTTGGAGGCGGCGTTTTCATTTGTACGGGCACGTTGCTTTGGTGGAACTCCCCACTTTGCGTTGCGGCTGATCATCTTTCTTGTCAGCGACTTCAAGTAGTTGCTTGAAACAGGAGTGAAACAGCCGCCCGGAAGCCAGCCTGCATGGCCTGCGGGAAAACGATTGCAGGGCGCAAATCAAGCGTTTCCGTCATCTTCTCCACTACAGCGTGTTCGTGGGGATAGCTTGCTTGAATCATGTTGCCCCAAACACGGACAAGCCTATGAGTTGGGTCGACCTCCCAAACTTGCCCTGCTTTGGTCCGATTAGAAGAACATTCAATACTCATGGCGATACCCGATTCGAACATTATCAAGCTCGCGCCGGACGCCGGCTCGCCGGCTTACCGGGTTGCGCCCCATAATATCGAAGCCGAACAGGGACTTCTCGGCGCCATTCTGGTCAACAACGACGCCTTCTATCGGGTTTCCGATTTCCTCGAGCCGAAGCACTTCTTCGAGCCGATCCATCAACTGATCTTCGAGACCTCCGCCAGCCTGATCCGCGCAGGCAAGATCGCGACCCCGGTGACGCTGAAGACATTCGTTCCCGCCGACACCGACATCGGCGGCGGCATGACGGTGGCGCAGTATCTCGCCCGCCTCGCCGCCGAAGCGACCACCATCATCAACGCGCAGGACTACGGACGCACCGTCTACGATCTCTCGATCCGCCGCGACCTGATCCGCGTCGGCGAGGACATGGTCAATGTCGCGTTCGACGCGCCGGTGGACTTCGCGCCGCGCGCGCAGATCGAGGACGCCGAAAAGAAACTCTACGACCTCGCCGAGTCCGGCCGCTACGACGGCGGCTTCCAGAAATTCTCGCAGGCGCTGACCACGGCAGTTGATATGGCCGCCGCCGCCTACAGCCGCGACGGCAACCTGTCGGGCCTCGCCTCGGGCCTGCGCGACATGGACATCAAGATGGGCGGCCTGCAGCCGTCCGACCTGATCGTCCTTGCCGGACGCCCGGCCATGGGCAAGACCGCACTCGCCACCAACATCGCGTTCAATGTCGCACAGAAGTGGCGCGGCGAGGTTCAGCCCGACGGACAGATGAAATCCGTCGATGGCGGCGTGGTCGGCTTCTTCTCGCTCGAAATGTCGGCCGAACAGCTCGCGACCCGTATTCTCGCCGAGCGCACCGGCATCTCGTCAAGCTCGATCCGCCGCGGCGGCATCAGCGAAGCCGACTTCGACAAGATTCGCGACCATTCCATCGAGATGCAGAGCCTGCCGTTCTATGTCGACGACAGCGGCGGTCTTTCGATCTCGCAGCTCACCGCGCGCGCGCGGCGGCTGAAACGGCAGAAGGGTCTCGATCTACTGATCATCGACTACATCCAGCTTCTGTCAGGATCGGGCAGACGCTCGGACAACCGCGTGCAGGAAATCACTGAAATCACCACCGGCCTGAAAGCGCTGGCCAAGGAACTCAGCGTTCCCATCATCGCGCTGTCACAGTTGTCGCGTCAGGTTGAAAGCCGCGACGACAAGCGCCCGCAACTCGCGGACCTGCGTGAATCGGGCTCGATCGAACAGGACGCCGACGTGGTGCTGTTCGTCTATCGCGAGGAATACTACCTGCAGAGCAAGGAGCCGCGCCCCGGCACGCCCGAGCACGAGAAGTGGCAGCTCGACATGTCGCTGGTGCACGGAAAAGCCGAAGTCATCATCGGCAAACAGCGTCACGGCCCCACCGGCACCATCAATCTGCAGTTCGACGCCAGTGTCACCCGCTTCGGCGATCTCAAACTGGATACCCAATTGCCCGAACGATTTGGCTGATCGGCTGTACGTCGGCGCGCAAAGAGTGTGTTAGTGTGATTCAACTTTTGAATCACACTTGCTGCCCGAGCCCATGACTCCTGCTTCCGATCTCAAATCGTCCGACACCATCATCGCGGCGGATGCGCCCCTGCCCGCCAGCGCGACCGGCCTCCTGACCATCGACCTCGATGCCATCGTCGCCAACTGGCGCAAGCTGTCCAGCCAGGCTGTGCCGGCTGACTGCGCCGCCGTGGTCAAGGCGGACGCCTATGGCTGCGGTATCGCACAGGTCACCCGCGCGCTGGCGAAAGCGGGCTGCCGCACGTTCTTCGTTGCCACCCTCGATGAAGCGCGCGCCGTGCGCGATGTCACGCCCACATCGGCGATCTATGTGCTGGACGGCTTCTTTTCCGGTGCCGGTGATTTGTACGCGAAATACGATTGCCGTCCGGTGATCGGCGATGCCACCGAACTCGCCGAATGGGATGCGTTCCGCACCACCAGCGGCTGGGAGGGGCAAGCCGCGATCCATGTCGACACCGGCATGAACCGCCTCGGGTTCCGCATTGCGGAGGCGCAGGCGCTGTTGCCGCGTATCAAGAACGGCAATCACGGCATTTCGCTGGTGATGAGCCATCTCGCCAGCGCCGAACTTCTGAACGATCCGGCGAACGGGCGGCAGGTCGCGGCATTCCGCGAAATCGCCTCGCAATTTTCCGGCGTTCCTGCCTCGCTGGCGAACTCATCCGGCATTTTCCTCGGCCCGCAATTCCATTTCGATGTGGTGCGGCCCGGCGCGGCGCTCTACGGCGTCAATCCGACGCCGGAAGCCGATACGCCGATGCAGCCGGTGGTCGATCTCAAGGTTCGCGTGGCGCAGGTTCGCAATGTCGAGAAAGGCGAGCATGTCGGCTATGGCGGCACGTGGACCGCGCGTCAGCCGACCAAGCTGGCCATCGTGACGGCGGGATATGCCGACGGCTATTTCCGCGCGGCGGGCAGCATCGACAACAGGCGCAGCGCGGAGGCGATGATCGCGGGCAAGCGCTGCCCGGTCGCGGGCCGCATTTCGATGGACCTGATGGCCATCGACATCACGGCTTTGCCGCCCGGCGCAACCCGCCGCGGCGCGCTGGTCTCGCTGCTCAACAGCGAGATCACCGTGGACGAACTGGCGCATCACTTCGGCACCATCGGTTACGAGGTGCTGACAAGCCTCGGCAAGCGATACGTGCGCGCCTACAAGGGCGGCCAATAAGTTCAAGCAAGAAGAAGGACAGCCGAATGCCCGACGTCACAGAATTCGTGCCCGGAAACTACAAGTACATCGTCTCGCCCGGCGGGCCATTCTCAAGCGGCGTGGCCGCGCTGCCGGGATACGCGCTCCGCCGTGTGCGCTTCATGCGTCCGATCCCGATGGCGGATGGTTTTGCCGTCATCAAAAAGCATCTCGAACGCGAAGGCCGGCCGGTCACGGCACTCGCGGCTTGTGAACTGCGCTCGCCCGCGGCGATGACCGGCGAGCAGTTTCAGGCTTTCAACGGCGAATATCTCAAGACGCTGCATCAGTGGGGCTGCAAGGCGGGCGACCTCAATCCGCTGGCGCGCAGCAATCTCGCGCCGATCACCGAAGTCCCGAGCGAGGCGATGTTCTTCGCCTTCACCTACACCATGCCCGAAGCAGGCGCGTCCGGCGACTTCCTGATTTCGGGCAAGCCCGAAATCCGCGATGGCGCCCCGCCTTCCGAACGCATTGTCGGCGGACGCGACGTCTCGCTCAAGGGACTTGAGATCAAGGCGCGCTTTGTCATGAGCGCGATGCGCGATCGTGTCGCCGCACTCGGCTGCGACTGGGGCAAGGTCACCGCCGCGCAGATCTATACGGTGCATGACGTTCGCCCGCTGCTCGAAACCGTCTTCGCCGAAGACAGGATCAGCCAGGTCGGCCTCGCCTGGTATCCGGCATGGCCCCCGGTGATCGGCATGGAGTTCGAGGTGGACGTCCGCAGCGTGCGCACGGAACTGGTGATCGACGCGCGTTAAAGAAAAGGCTGGCTCCTGCCTCTGCTTCCTCGGCCGCCTGCCATCGGGGGCCGCGCGGGCATGGGTTGACTTTTTAACGCTTTTTGTGAACAAAAGAGGAACATACGATTCCCGTTGCTCTGACGCAGGCCCGCTCCATGGCGAAAAACGCCCTCTCCTTTGTCTGCCAGAACTGCGGTGCCGCCTATAACAAGTGGCAGGGCAAGTGCGAGTCCTGCGGCGAGTGGAACACGCTGTCGGAGGAAGACGTCAGCGGTGCGACCACGGTGCCGGCCAATCTGCGCGCCAAACGCAAGGGCCGGCCCTTCGCGCTGGAATCCCTGACGGGTTCGAGCCCGGAAGCGCCGCGCCTCTCATCGGGCCTGACCGAACTCGATCGCGTGACCGGCGGCGGATTCGTGCGCGGTTCGGTGCTGCTGGTCGGCGGCGACCCCGGCATCGGCAAATCGACGCTGCTCACCCAGGCCACGAGCCTGATGGCGCGCGCCGGGCACCGCGTGGTCTACATCTCCGGCGAAGAAGCCGTGGCGCAGGTGCGCCTGCGCGCCGCGCGCCTCGGCTTGGCCGACGCCGCCGTGCAACTGGCCGCGCAGACCTCGGTCGAGGACATCATAGCCACGCTGTCGGAAGGCACGCCGCCGCGCCTTGTGGTGATCGACTCCATCCAGACCATGTGGACCGACACGGTGGAATCCGCCCCCGGCACCGTGACGCAGGTTCGCGCCTCGGCGCAGGCGCTCATCCGCTTCGCCAAGAAATCCGGCGCGGCGCTGATCCTCGTCGGCCACGTCACCAAGGACGGTCAGATCGCCGGTCCGCGCGTGGTCGAGCATATGGTCGACGCGGTGATGAGCTTCGAGGGCGAAGGCTCGCAGCAATTCCGCATCCTGCGCGCGGTGAAGAACCGCTTCGGCCCCACCGACGAAATCGGCGTGTTCGAGATGACCGGGCTTGGTCTGCGCGAAGTCTCCAATCCCTCCGAACTGTTCCTGTCCGAACGTGATCTCGGAAGTCCGGGCACCGCTGTGTTCGCCGGTCTCGAAGGCACCCGCCCGGTTCTGGTGGAATTGCAGGCGCTGGTGGTACCGACCACCCTCGGCACGCCCCGCCGCGCCGTGGTCGGCTGGGAATCCAGCCGCCTGTCCATGGTGCTGGCGGTGCTGGAGGCGCATTGCGGCGTCAAGCTGTCGGGCTACGACGTCTACTTCAACGTCGCCGGCGGCCTGCGCATCAACGAACCCGCCGCCGACATGGCCGCCGCCGCCGCGCTGGTGTCGTCGCTGGCCAATGCGCCGCTGCCGGTCGATGCGGTCTATTTCGGCGAAATCTCGCTGTCGGGCGCGGTTCGCCCGGTGGCGCAGACCTCCGCGCGGCTGAAGGAAGCTGCCAAGCTGGGTTTCGGCCGCGCCGTGCTGCCGGAGACCGCGCGCGGCGATGCCGTGGGCGATTCTGGAATCGCGCTCAACACCGTCGGGACGCTCACCTCGCTGGTGGCCGATATCGCGGCCAAAGGCCGCAAAGCCACAGCCTCGGCAAAATCCGCTCCGGAGGGCCGATTCCAGCGGCCTGACGACGAGGCGCGGCGTGACGCGCGTGCGGGCTGACGCTATATAACCGGCGGCCTCACGAGGGGCTGCGCGCCGCTTTCGCTACGGACCGTTAACCGCAACGGGCGTTCCATGGCTGCGATGCAGTTTTGCCGTTGATGTCGGGCTTTTTGCGGGTTCCCGGCCCTTGCGGGACGTGCGATATGGCCGTCAGCTATCCGGGGATTGAGCAATCCGATTCGCGGCTTTTGAAACTGAAAGCGGACCTGACCATCCGATGCCGATAACGCTTCTCGACATTATCGTTCTGGCCGTGATGCTGTTGTCGGGTCTACTGGCGATGATCCGCGGTTTCATGCGCGAGATCCTGTCGATCGCCGCATGGGGCGCCGCCGCCCTGACCACGCTTTACGCCTATCAGAAGCTGCTGCCGACGGCGAAAACCTATTTCAACAACGAAACGGTGGCTGCGGTCGCCGTGGTCGCCGGCGTGTTCATCCTGACGCTGATCGTGGTTTCGATCATCACCGTCCGCATCTCGGACATGATCCTGGACTCCCGGATCGGCGCGCTGGACCGCACGCTCGGCTTCCTGTTCGGCCTCGCTCGCGGCCTGTTAATCATGGTGGTGGCTTTTTTGTTCTTCGCCTGGCTGGTGCCGGACAAACAACAGCCCGATTGGGTCCGTAGTGCCAAGTCCAAGGTGATGTTGCAGGGAACCGGCGATTGGCTGATGGGCCTCTTGCCCGACGACCCCGAGAACACCATCTTGAAGAGGTTCAAGAAAAAGGGCGACGAGGAGCAGACCGATGCTGCTCCCGAACCGCGCACCACGGCAACAGTTGGAAACGACGGCGGGTATGGCAAATCGGCTCGTGACGGGCTGAAACAGTTGATCGAAAGCAAACCCGCAGGACGCTAGGCTCAGGCCAGTCCTGCCTCAGACAAGGGCGCGGTGGACCATATGAAAACCCCTTCTGGCGATCATTCTGCACCACCCTCCAAATCCGCCCGCGACCTGGATGATGATCTCGACAAGGACCTGAACGGCGACACGTTGCGCGAGGAATGCGGCGTGTTCGGCATTTTCGGGCATCCCGAAGCCGCAGCCATCACCGCCCTCGGGCTTCATGCGCTCCAGCATCGCGGCCAGGAAGCTGCCGGCATCGTCACCTACGACCATGGCCGCTTCCATTCCGAACGCCGCCTCGGCCTTGTCGGCGACACCTTCTCCCGCGCCGAAGTCATCGAGCGCCTGCCCGGCAACATGGCTGTCGGCCATGTCCGTTATTCCACCACCGGCGGCACCATCCTTCGCAACGTGCAGCCGCTGTTCGCCGAACTGAACGCAGGCGGCTTCGCCGTCGCGCACAACGGCAATCTCACGAACGGGCTGTCGCTGCGCCGCGAACTGGTCCGCCATGGCACGGTGATGCAGTCCACCACCGACACCGAAGTCATTCTGCATCTGGTCGCGCAATCCAAGCGCGGCCGTTTTATTGAGCGCTATATCGAAGCGCTGCGCGCCATCGAAGGCGCCTATGCGCTGGTCTCGCTCACCAACAAGAAGCTGGTCGGCGCGCGCGATCCGCTCGGCATACGCCCGCTGGTCCTCGGCGAACTCGATGGCTGCCCGATCCTCGCCTCCGAAACCTGCGCGCTGGACATCATCGGCGCGAAATATGTCCGCGACATCGAGCCGGGCGAAGTCATCGTGTTCGACGAACACGGCCAGGAAATTCACAAGCCGTTCCCGCCCCAGCCGCCTCGCCCCTGCATCTTTGAATACATCTACTTCGCACGCCCCGACTCCATCGTCGGCGGCCGCTCGGTCTACGAAGTGCGCAAGGCTTTCGGCGCGCAGCTTGCGCGCGAAAATCCGGTCGAGGTGGACGTGGTCGTGCCGGTGCCGGATTCCGGCGTGCCTGCCGCCGTGGGCTACAGCCAGTTTTCCGGCGTGCCGTTCGAGCTCGGCATCATCCGCAATCACTATGTGGGCCGCACCTTCATCCAGCCGACGCAGAGCGTGCGCGAGCTCGGCGTGCGCATGAAGCATGCGCCGAACCGCGCCGCCATCGAAGGCAAGCGCATCATCCTGATCGACGACTCGCTGGTGCGCGGCACCACCTCGAAGAAGATCGTGCGCATGATGCGCGACGCCGGTGCGAAGGAAGTCCACTTCCGCCTCGCCTCGCCGCCGATCGTCAATCCCGATTACTACGGCATCGACCTGCCGGATCGCGGCGGCCTGCTGGCCGCGACCCACACCATCGAGGAAATGCGCGAGATCATCGGCGCGGACTCGCTGGCGTTCCTGTCCATCGACGGCATGTATCGCGCGATGGGTTTCGACGGCCGCGATCCTGCGAATCCGAAGTTCGCCGATCACTGCTTCACGGGCGCCTACCCGACCCACCTCACCGACCAGACCCAGGTCGAGCAGCAGCCGCACCAGCTCTCGCTGCTGGCCGAGGCGAGCTGAATAAGCAGGGACCATAGGAGGGTTGACGTGACGCTGTCCCGCCTGATCGTTGTTGCGATTGCCACCCTCATCTGCTCATCCGCCGCGATGGCACAGACGGCGCAGCCCTATGCCGGCCTGCAAAACCGTGAAATCAAGTCGCTGTCAAAGCAGCAGATTGCCGATATGCGGGCTGGAAAGGGAATGTCTCTTGCGCTGGCGGCGGAGCTTAACGGCTATCCCGGCCCGTCGCATGTTCTCGAACTCGCGGATCGGCTGGAACTCACAACCGAGCAGCGTACTCGCATCAACGCCCTGCTGTCTGAAATGAAGAACGAGGCGACCGCAATCGGTGAAAAGATCATTGATGACGAGACCGAGCTCGATCGGCTGTTCGCAGCCTCAAGGATTACGGACAAACAGCTTAACGAGATAACGGACCGGATCGGCATCCAGCAGGCGGCCCTGCGCCGCGCTCACCTGCGCTATCATCTGACGACGCGTCAGATCCTGAACCCGACCCAGATCGCGCTTTATACAGAACTGAGAGGATATGGCGCGAAAGGCTCCCATCATCCCTCGCATCATCACTCCCGATAGCGCTTATCTGCTGCCCTGCATCCGCGCCAGCCACACCGTTAGCCCACCGCACTCCTGATCCTCGACCACATGCTGCACAGTTGAAAAACCGTGCGCAGCAAGCAGGCCCTGATATTCCGCCGCCGCGAGGCTGGCGTGATAGAGCGCCTCCCCCTGATAGCTTCCAATCGCCTCACTGGCCGCAGGGCCACTGGTGAATATCAGCGCGGCACCGGGCTGCGCATGGTCGCGAAACACCGCAAACATCGCGCGCTGATCGTCCGGTGTCAGATGAAAGAAGCTGTTCCACGCTATGACTCCGCCGAAACGGCGCGGCAGCGATACTTTGCGCATATCGCCCGCGATCCACGTCTGCTCCGGAAACCGCGCACGGCACAGATCAATCAGCGTCGGCGCTGAATCGACGCCCGTAACACCGTGCCCCGCCTCGATCAGGTAGCGCGCGACCGGCTCGCCCGACCCGCAGCCGAGATCGAGCACATCCGCACCCGCCGGCATCACCTGCCGGAATCGCTCGAACCACACGCGCTCGACCAGCCGGTTGCCACGATCGCGATTAAAGGCCATGGCATGCCGCTCGTAGAGCGCGCTGATCTCTTGTGATGACGGATGCCAGCCGTCGGCTTCAAGCACGCGCGTCATGTAGACTGCATCGTCGCCGTAGCTTCGCAACTGGGCGTCAAGCTGCGGGTTCCGCGTGACCGCGAATCCCTGACGCCGCCAGAATCCCGACGAGCCGTTGACCGCGATCAGCGACATGCCGGAAAGGCCGCTGGCCAGTGCATGCGCCGCCAGCCACGTCACGACAGCAGCAGCCGCTCCGCTCCCCTGTACCTCCGGCGCCAGCGCCAGATCGTGGATGTAGTAGGTCGATGGTGCGGCGGGCAGTTCGCCCAACAGCGAATTCAGCGCCGGCGGCTCGGCGCGCAGCCATGGGTGACTGACGACATAGGCTTCGATCCCGATGCCGCGCGCGAACACCCGGCATCCCTCCGGATATAGCCGCAGCCGCTCGGCGAAAACCGCCGCGTCCTCCGGATATTCAGGGTGAATGCGCGCCGCCAGCGCGTTGACGGCCGGAAGGTCCGCAGCCGTCATCGCCCGCCAGCCGCCGGGGTTGGGTTTCGCGCTCATGGCGGCCTTGTACACGAGTTTTCGCACCGGTACGCCACCTCTCCCCGCCTGCGCGGAGAGACCGGTTCGACGGGTTTATTCCCGTGCATTGATATGCCATAGCAAGCCCCTCACCCGGTTCGCCGCCAAGGCCGCGAGCCACCCTCTCCCCGCAAACGGGGCGAGGGTAAATCCAGGCTGCATCGCATGACCAAACCTCTTGCTTCCCGCCTCGCCCTCGTCACCGGCGCATCGCGCGGCATCGGCTATGCCACGGCGCGCGCGCTGGCGCGGGCCGGCGCCCACATCATCGCGGTGGCGCGGACACAGGGCGCGCTGGAGGAACTGGACGACGCCATCCGCGCCGACGGCGGCACCGCGACACTGGTCCCGCTGGACATGACCGACCTCGATGGCATCGCCCGCCTCGGCGCAGCGCTGAACGAACGTCACGGCAAGCTCGACGTGCTGATCGGCAACGCGGGTGTCGCCGGAACGTCCTCGCCGCTCGGCCATACCGATCCGAAATTCTGGGACAACATGCTGGCCGTCAACACCACGGCAAACTTCCAGTTGATCCGCTGCATGGAGCCGCTGCTGCAGAAATCTGACGCCGGACGCGCGGTGTTCATCACATCCGGCATCGCCAGCAAGGCAACCGCCTATATGGGACCTTACGCCGCCTCGAAAGCGGCGCTCGATGCGCTGGTGCGGGTGTGGGCGAACGAGACCGTCAACACGCCGATCCGCGTCAACCTGTTCAGTCCCGGCCCGATCCGCACCCGCATGCGCGCCACCGTGATGCCGGGCGAAGACCCGATGACTCTCGACACGCCCGAGCAGGCCGCCGAGTTCATCGTGCCGATGTGCCTGCCGTCGTGGACCGCGACAGGAAAATTCTTCGACTATCCATCGAAGACGCTGAAGAGTTTCCGCACTCCGGTGGAGTAACGCTCGCCATTGCAGCCCGCGATTGACTCCCGACAAGACCCCCTGTTCAATTTGCGCAAGCCGGCACGCAGAGGCCGGCGCAGGTCATCCGAGGGGAAACGCAATGGCATTCAGAATCGCGGCTGCGGCCGCAGCGCTCGCACTCATCACCTCGCCCGCCTTCGCGGGCGATCCAAGTGGAACATGGCTGCGCGACACCGGCGCGTCCAAGGTCAAGATCGGCCCCTGTGGCGGCGGCGCCTATTGCGGCTCGCTGGTCTGGCTCAAGCCTGGCGTCGAAACTCCGGCGAAGATCGGCCAGCGCATTTTCTTCGACATGAAGCCCGACGGCGCGGATGCGTGGAAAGGCTCCGCGTTCAATCCGGAAGACGGCAAGACCTATGCCGGAAAGATGTCGCTCTCCGGCGGCACGCTCACCACGGCGGGCTGCGCCATGGGCGGCATGATCTGCAAGTCCACCACATGGACGAAATCGAACTAAAACGGAAAAGCGAATCCGTCAGGACTTCCGCTTGCGCTTGTGCGCGAATGGATTGTCCTTCTCGCGTAGCGTGATCCTCATCGGCGTGCCCGGAAGGTCGAACGCTGCGCGCATGCTGTTGATCAGATAACGCAGGTAGGATTCGGGGACCGCATCCGCCCGCGAACAGAACACGACAAAGCTAGGCGGACGCGCCTTGCTTTGCGTGATGTAGTTCAGTTTGAGGCGGCGGCCCGAAACGGCCGGAGGCGGATTGGTCTGCACCGCCTGCTCGAACCAGCGATTGAGCGACGCCGTCGAGATGCGCCGGTTCCAGACCGCATAGGCGTCTTCGATCGCGCTCATCAGGCGATCCATGCCCTCGCCCATCATGCCGGACACGGCGACAACCGGCACGCCCCTCATCTGCGGCAGCCAGTGATCGGCATCCTCGCGCAGGCGCGAAATCTGGTTCGGTGCGCGCTCCATCAGGTCCCACTTGTTGACAGCGAGCACGATGGCGCGGCCTTCGCGCTCGATCAGATCGTCGAGCCGCAGATCCTGCTCCTCGAACCTGTTCTGCGCATCCATCATCAGCACGACGACTTCGGCGAACCGCACCGCGCGCAGCGC
>JACDJB010002166.1_pt1 | contig 14670 bp, 14 predicted proteins | sample 7454121 | NCBI WGS metagenome assembly JACDJB01 (sample SAMN14253290, study PRJNA609438) | sludge metagenome | isolation source: sludge after 25d culture with pyrite | collected 2018-12-20 | reverse complement strand
GCGGTCCAGGCAGGTATTGGTAACCCGTTGAGGTCCGGTGCGCCAGCGAGCAGCAGCGCCCAGCACAGAACGGCGAGCCCGACAGGTACGGAGACCATGATCAGCGCCGCGAACGCTGCGGCACGTCGGGCATCGACCCGCTCACCCGTCATCAGCACCATACGGATACCCGAGCCGGCAAGGCCGGACAAGCCGATGAGATTGTTGAACGTATTGGCGATCCAGGCATTCACGACCAGGGTGCGTGGTGCGATCCGTATCGCGATGCTGCGGGCGGCCTGCCAGTCATACAGGCTCATCACCAATACCCCGGTCAGTGCCAGGCCCTGGATGAGCAGCAGCTGGGGCAGGGAGAGCGCGCCCAGCACGGAGCGTATGGCATGAAGGTCGAGTCCGCGTACCTCACGGGCGGCAAGGATGCCGACGAGTAGGAGGATCGCCAGGGGGAGCGCACGTCCCAGCCAACGGATCGGCCGCGACGATTCAGTCATCGCTGCATCGTGGATGGCGGCCGCCGCGTATCCGGCAGGCGCTGACGGATCGTTCTGTTGGTGGGTGCTCATCCGGTTGGGCTGGTGTCATTTTTCCCTGGCATCGCCTTGAATTATAGTGGCCGCAAGTACAGCGCATGGGCCGGACAGGCATTGCCCATCTGGTCATGGCAGCCACCACCGCGGGCTTGTATTTTCCAAAAAACTCACGTCAGCCACGGAAGCACACGGAAGACACTGAAGGAACCTTGTCGCAGAAACTCTGCCTCAGCACCTGGTGGGTGACGTGGGCTGCTGTGTGCGGCATAGGATCTTGTCCGTGTTTTTCCGTGTGCTTCCGTGGCCAATATGGTTTTTGGGGTTTATGGGACAGCAGTGATATCCCTTCTGTGTCTCACCGCACGCCCGAAGAAAAACCGACGGGCCCGTAGCGACCCGGGACTGGCCAGCCATGGCCTTGGAGGGCGCGTTTTGTCGCGCAGATCCCGCAGCTGTGCCGCGGGCTGAAATCCCGCCCATGCGTGCTTTGTGCTACCCTCGACGACGTGTTGAACCACTGCCGGAATCCGGTTGTCCCACTGTAACTATGCGACGCTGGCCTTTCTCTGTTCTTGCGTATATCTGTGTCGGCCTGGCCCTGGTCGGTGTGGTCGTGCCCGGCCTGCCCACGGTGCCCTTTCTGCTGGTCGCGGCCTGGTCGGGGGCGCGCGGCTCGGCCCGGTTGCACGCCTGGCTGGAAGGACATCCGCAGCTCGGTCCGCCGCTGCGGGCCTGGCGGGAGCAGGGGGCCGTGCCGGCACGGGCCAAGCTGCTCGCCGTCATCACGCTGCTGCTCAGCTGGGGCCTGCTCGTCTGGCACATGGAGGCGGCGTGGGTGCCCGTCGGCGCGGGGTTGTTCTTCACCGCCATTGCGGTGTTCCTGCTCACCCGGCCGACGCCGCGTGAGCCGGACCGTGTAGGCCGCAATTCCTAAACCTTCGGTAGTGGACCTGTCTACACGTCCGGCGCACTGCGCCGCGCATACTGCGGCGCCGGCGCGGCCCATGACAGCGCCAGAGAGGGCGTGGCTAGAGGACGTATCATGACCAAGACCTTCGGACAGAAGATCAGCTATCTGATTGCCATGCTCTGTGGCGTGGCCGCAGTAGCGTTCGGGATCGCCGCCTTCGTATACGAGCCGCGCATGAAGATGGATCCCATCCATGCCAGCCTGATGGCATCGGCCTTCTTCTTCGGCAGCTGCGCGGTGGTGCTCCACGTCATCGGTACCACCCGGCTGAAAGGCCTCCTGTCGCACGACAGCGACGCCTGAGACACCGCCAGCCCCGGCTAGCCGGACGACTCCACCGGCAGGCCGGCGACCTTCCATTCCGGATAACCGTCTTCCAGGCGGCGGGCCTGCAGGCCACGCTGGCGCAGGTGTGCGACGGCGTCGAAGGCCAGCACGCAATAGGGGCCGCGGCAGTAGGCGACCACCTCACGGTCGGGGTGCAGCTCGCCCAGCCGCAACTCCAGCTCGCCCAGCGGGATGTTGATGGCGCCCGGCAGATGCCCGGCGGCGAATTCCTCCGGCGGGCGCACATCCAGGACAGTGATCTCGCCGCTGCGCACCCGCGCCAGCAGTTCGGCGGCAGGTACGGGTTCGAGGTTGTCCTTGGTATCGAGATAGGCGCTGACCAACTGCGCGACCTCGGCCAGGTGACGGTCCGCCACCCGGCGCAGGCCGTCGAGCAGCGACACCACGTCGTCCCCCGACAAGCGGTAATAGACACGCTGCCCGTCCTTACGGGGAGCGACCAGCCCGGCCTGGCGCAACTGCTGCAGATGCTGGGAGGTGTTGGCGACGCTCAGCCCCGAGACCTGGGCCAGCGCGTCCACACTGCGCTCGCCCTGGGCGAGGTATTCGATGAGTTCCAGGCGGCTGGCACTGCTCAGGGCCTTGCCGATGCGGGCGAACTGGGCAAATAAGTCGTGCTTCACATTTCCGCTTGACATGCAGGGGTCCCCCGGCTAGTGTATTCAAGCAATCAATTGAACATATAAGTATTGCCTTATTATAGGCCCCGGGGGCGGGCCTGCAACCCTGGCGAGGATGAGAGATGGAGTTCGAACAGGTCATACGCGCCCACGAGATATCCGTCCGGCTGGGCTTCTTCTTCGGGATCTTCGCCGTCATGGCGGTGTGGGAACTGGCCGCGCCGCGGCGGCGGCTCACCGAGAAGAAGTGGCTGCGCTGGGGCAACAACATCGGTCTGGTGTTCTTCAACAGCTTTTTGCTGCGCGTGCTGTTCCCCACGGCCGCGGTGGGCATGGCGCTGTTCGCGCGCGAGCAGGGCTGGGGGCTGATCAACTACCTGCAACCGCCGTACTGGCTGGCGGTCCTCGCGGCGGTGATCATCCTGGACTTCTTCATCTGGCTGCAGCACGTCATGGTGCACGCCGTGCCGCTGCTGTGGCGGTTGCACCGCGTCCACCACGCTGATCTGGATATCGACGTCACCACCGGCTCACGCTTCCACCCGCTGGAGATCCTGCTGTCGATGGGCATCAAGTTCGCGGTGATCGCGCTGCTCGGCCCGCCGGTGCTGGCGGTGATCGTATTCGAGATCCTGCTGAACGCGACCTCCATGTTCAACCACAGCAATGTGCGTATGCCGATCGCTGTCGATCGGGTGCTGCGTCTGTTCGTGGTGACGCCGGACATGCACCGTGTGCACCATTCGATCGACGACGACGAGACCAACAGCAACTTCGGTTTCAATCTGCCCTGGTGGGACCGCCTGTTCGGCACCTACCGTGCCCAGCCGCGCGCCGGCCACGAGGGCATGACCATCGGCATCCGGACCTTCCGCGATAGCAGATGGTGCTCCTGGCTCACGGGCATGCTGGCGATCCCCTTTGTTGGCAGGATCAGCGAATACGTCATCAACCGCCGTTCATGGGACATCAAGCCATGAATCCAAAACCTGCAGGCGCCGCGGAAGCACACGGGAAAACACGGACCAGGATTTTCTTCGTGGCAAAAAGGGGGCTTGGCGGTGCCTTGCGGGTTCTTCCGCGTGCTGCCGTGGCCGAAATGAGTTTTTCAGCATGAACGCAAAAGTACTGCGCATCCTGTTGTCCGTCGTGCTGCTCGCCGGCGTCGTGCTGGCGGTGCTGTACCGTGACCACTTCGATGCCCAGGCGCTGGCGACCTGGACGGAAGAAGCGGGACCCGCGGCGCCGTTGCTGTTCATACTGATCTATGCCGTGGCCACGGTGTTGTTCCTGCCCGGGTCGGTGATCACCCTGGCCGGTGGCGCCCTCTTCGGGCCGGTGTTCGGCACCTTCTACAACCTCACCGGCGCGACGCTTGGCGCGACGCTGGCCTTCCTGGTATCGCGTTATCTCGCCTCGGAGTGGGTGGCGAGCCGTGCCGGCGGGCGCCTCAAACAGCTCATCCACGGGGTGGAGGAGGAGGGCTGGCGCTTCGTCGCCTTCGTGCGTCTGGTGCCGCTGTTTCCATTCAATCTGCTCAACTACGCGCTGGGCCTGACGCGCATCCCGCTGCTCCAGTATGTCATCGCCAGCTACATCTGCATGTTGCCGGGCGCAATCGCCTACACCTACCTCGGCTACGCCGGCCGCGAGGCCGTCGCCGGCGGCGAGGGCCTGATCCAGAAGGGCTTGCTGGCACTCGCGCTGCTGGCGGCGGTCGCCTTCCTGCCGCGGCTGATCGGCCGGCTGCGCAAGCCGCCGATGCTCGCGATCCCTGAACTCAAGCGCCGCCTCGACACCAACGAGGACGTGCTGGTGCTGGACGTGCGCGCGTCTGACGATTACCGCGGCGAGCTCGGGCACATCCCCGGGGCCACGCACATCCCGCTGGACGAGCTGGGCGCACGTATGCACGAACTGGATGCGTATCAGGAAAGACCCATCGTCACGGTCTGTCGTACCGATCGTATGTCGACGACTGCGGCACAGCTGCTCGCGCAGCAGGGTTTTTCAAACGTGGTCGTCGCCCGCCTGGGCATGACCGATTGGAACCGGCACGGCTACCCGGTGGAGCGCTGATGACGGTGGCACAGTCAGCCGCAGTCGGCCGCAGTCGATGGGGGGGTGAACGATGATTCTGTTCGTATTGATCGCGGGGGCGGCGACCGGCTTGCTGCTCGGTATCATGGGCAGCGGCGGTGCGATCGTGACCGTGCCGGCACTGCTGTATCTGCTGCATGTCGAGCCGAAGTCCGCCATCGCCATGAGCCTCGGCATCATCGCCATCACCGCGACCATCGCGGCCATCCAGTCCTGGCGCTGCGGCAACGTCAATCTGCGCGTCACGCTGATCTTCGGCCTGTTCGGTGCAGTGGGCACCTATGGCGGCGCACGGCTGGGTGTGGTGCTGCCGGTCGTGTTGCAACTCACACTGTTCGCGCTGGTGATGTATGTCGCTGCCTGGCGCATGCTCAAGGCACAGCCACCGCGCCGTTCCGTGGGCGCGCTCGCGGTGGGTGATCTCGCCGTGAGTGCATGCGAAAGCGGTGATGCTACCCATTTCCCCTATCTGCGCATCGCCACCCATGGCGTCCTGGTGGGGATGCTGGCCGGGGTGGTCGGCGTCGGTGGGGGCTTTCTGATCGTGCCGGCGCTGGTACTGCTGTCGGGGCTGTCGATGAAGCGTGCCGTGGGCACCTCGCTCAGCATTGTCGCCTTCCAGTCCACCGCCGGCTTTGCGGGCTATGCCGGTGCCGTAGCGATCGATTACCCATTGCTGGCAGGCTTCACTGCGGTCGCCGTCACCGCGAGTTTCCTGGGTGCCTGGATCGGCCAGCGGATGGAGCAGCAGCGACTCAAGCGCGGCTTCGGCGTGTTCCTGATCCTGGTCGCCACCTACATTCTTATCCGGAATCTGGTGTAGACCATGTCCGCACCGGTCTATCTGGACTACAACGCCACGACACCGGTCGATGCACGTGTCGTCGATGCGATGTTGCCCTATCTGCGGGAGCATTTCGGCAATCCCTCCTCGGCACATGGCTATGGCGAGTCCGCGCATACTGCGGTGGAGGTGGCACGCGGGCAGGTCGCCGCACTGATCGGCGCCCGGCCGGAAGAGATCGTCTTCACCGGCTGCGCGACCGAGGCCAACAACCTGGCCATCCGCGGCGTGGCGCAGGCCTTGCGTCAGCGCGGCAGACATATCGTCACCAGCGCGGTCGAGCATCCCTCCGTGATCGCGCCCTGTGAGCACCTGCGCAGTGCCGGTTGGGAGGTGACCGTGGTGCCCGTGGACCCGCACGGGCGCGTCGATCCCGACCGGGTTGCCGCGGCCTTGCGCACCGACACCGTACTGGTCAGCGTGATGCATGCCAACAACGAGGTCGGCAGCATCCAGCCGCTGGCGGAGATCGCGGCCCTCACCCGGGCGCGCGGCATCGTGCTGCATACCGACGCCGCCCAGTCCGTCGGCAAGATCCCGGTGGCGGTGGACGTTCTGGATGTGGATCTGCTGACGCTGGCGGGGCACAAGTTCTACGCCACCAAGGGTGTGGGCGCCCTGTACGTGCGGACCGGTACAGCGATCGAGCCGGTCCTGGTCGGAGCCGGCCATGAGCGCGGTCTGCGGCCGGGGACGGAGAACGTGCCGGCACTGGTCGGGCTCGGTGCGGCGGCGCAGCTGGCGGCACAGTCGCTGGACGACGAGGCCGCGCACCTCCGCACGCTGCGTGAGCGCCTGCACACGGCGCTGGCGGCGGCGATCCCCGGGCTCGCGCTCAACGGCCACCCCGAATTCCGTCTGCCGAACACACTCAATGTGTCCTTCCCCGGTGTCAGTGGTCGCGAACTGCTGGCGCGGGCACAGGCGGATGTGGCCGCGTCGGTGGGGTCGGCCTGTCACGCGGATGCTATCGCCGTGAGCGGCGTCCTGGGTGCGATGGGCGTGTCACCCGCACGGGCGCAGGGCGCGGTGCGCCTGTCGCTCGGGCGCATGACCCGTGCGGAGGATACGGACCGGGCGGCCAGGGCGCTGATCGCCGCCTGGCGGGACGGTGCAACGCGCGCCGCCGGCGGCGCTGGATCATGAAGTACATCGCCATCAGCATCCGAATGGGCCGCCGCGACCGGGCAACGAGCGCGGCTCGCTGCAGATGCTGACGGTCAAAACCGAGGACAGCGACACCGCGTGATGCGCTGGTCGTTGCAAGTGAGGTGGTATGACTGCGCATGAGATGAAGCTGGAACAGCCCATCCACTACCTGCCGCGGCCGCTCGCCGCTACGCAGCAGGACTCGCTGCCCGGACGCTACAGCGCGGCCATACAGTGGCTCAGCATGATCGCCTTCACCCTGGCATTCGTCGGCTGGCTGAACGAGAGCTGGTTGATGCTGTTCGAGAACCCCATCTGGCTCAACCGCTATACCGAGTATGCATTGATCCTCGGCTTCGGTATCTGGCGCATCGCCGCCGAGCGCAATCCCTACACCCGCAAACGATTCATCATCCTGGTGGCCATGGTCACGGTGTTCTGGTGGCTGATCCCCTGGCTGACGCCGTTCTACGAACCCTACGTCGGCTACCTGTGGGGACAACCGGTGTTCCCGGCGCTGCACGTGCCCGGCACGATCACCTTCTTCCTGGTCCTGGCGGCGGTGTTCCTGTTCGGCCGGCGGGTGATCTGCGGCTTCAACTGCCCGTGCGTGGGTATCCGCGAGACCGTCGGCTTCGCCTTCCGCGACCGCACCGTGCGCGGCAAATGGGCGTGGCGGCTGCGCCACAGCAAGTGGTTCTTCTTCGCCTATTACGTCGGCGTGATGGTCGTCACCCAGTATCCCCCCAGCGCCTGGACGGTGAGCTTCGTCGGCGGCTTCTACGCGCTGGTCGGGCTGACCTATTTCGGCACCTTCTTCGTCGCCCCCGTGGTGGGCAATCGCTTCTATTGCCGCTATCTCTGCCCCTATGGGGCGACCTTCGGACTGCTCAATCATGCCGGCTTCTACGACCTGAAACTCGATGCCGACAAGTGCAACGACTGCCGCCGGTGTGAAGAGGTCTGCGACATGGGCATCCCGGTCTGGGAGCAGGGCAAGGCGCACGGACGTGTCACCGGGCTGGAGGACTGCATGGGCTGTGCGCGCTGCGTGGTGTCCTGCCCCACGGATGCATTGGAAATCCGTGACGTGCGCAATCTGTTCCGGCCCGGGCTGGTGCAGAACGCCAGCCATCTGCTCAAGCGCGCCCCCGCCACGCCGGTACCGCGCCGTGATCTGGAGACGCGTCCGGCGGCCGCGCGCCGCGGCGACTGGGACGAGATCCAGCGGCCGCCGGCCAGCGCCTGGATCGCGGAACAGGCCGCGCGCTGCCTCGATTGCGGCGTGCCCGGCTGCCGCAGTGCCTGCCCCCTGTCCAACCGGATCCCCGACTGGTTGCAGGCGGCCGCGCGCGGTGACCTCATCGGCGCCGCCGGGATCGCGCATGCCACCAACCCGCTGCCGGAGATCTGTGGCCGGCTGTGCCCGCAACAGCGTCTGTGCGAGGGCGGCTGCACGCTGGCGCCGGATGGCAATGCCGTCGCCATCGGCGCCATCGAGCGGGCCATCACCGATCATGCGCTGGCGCAGGGTTGGCAGCCGGCCCGCGCAGACGAACGGAAAAACACTCGCCACGGAAGCCGCGGAACGACACGCAATGATTCAGGACCGGTAGCCAAGCCTTCCGTGTCGTTCCGTGGCTTCCGTCGCCATACCCTTTCCGTCGCCGTGATCGGCGCGGGGCCGGCGGGGCTCGCCTGTGCCGAGCATCTGGCGCGCGCGGGCGTCGCGGTCCGCGTGTACGACCGTGAGCCGCACATCGGCGGTCTGCTCGTCAGCGGTGTGCCGCCTTTCAAGCTCGAACCGGAGGTGCTCGCACGGCGCGAAGCGGTGCTGCGCGGGCTGGGTATCGAGTTTGTCCTGGGCGTCGCGGTCGATGCGCCGCGGGTGCGCGCCCTGCGCGCGCGTCATGCCGCCGTGTTCATCGGCACCGGTGCACAACGGCCGCAACCGGTGGATCTGCCGGGGCACGCCCTGAGCGGCGTGTACGACGGGCTGGGCTTTCTGCGCGCGGCACAGACCGGTGATATGAGACTGCAGGGCCGCCGCGTCGTGGTGCTGGGCGGTGGCGATACGGCGATGGATTGCGCGCGCAGCGCACTGCGCCTGGGCGCGGCGGTCAGGGTCGCCTATCGCGGCGCGGAAGAGCGACTGCGCGCCGCACCACGCGAGGCCGGGGCCGCCCGCGACGAGGGGGCGGAATTTCTGTTCGAGCATACCCCGCTCGCCATCGAGGGCGATGACCAGGTCAACGGCCTGCGTTGCGCGACGCCCGCCGGCGAGCGGCGACTGGACTGCGATGCGGTCGTCTTTGCCTTCGGTGTCGCCGCCGATCCACCCGACTGGCTGGCCACACTCGACATCGCCACGGATACCGAGGGTCTGATCCGCATCGATGCCGCCGGACGGACGTCGCAGCCGGGTATCTTCGCGGGCGGCGACAACACGCATGGCCCGGATCTGGTGGTCACGGCACTGGCGGCCGGTCGCCGCGCCGCCGAGGCGATCCTCGATGATTCCAGTCTATGGAAAAAGGCGCGCCGCGCGCTGACCCCACGACCCCGCTATGGCGCCGCGGTCACCCTGCAGACGGTGGCGGCGCGCGCCTCGGCGCCCGCGGAGGGCGCATGAGGCGCGCGGCGGCCATAGCGATATCCGGCCTCTTGTGGTTCCTGGTCATACCTGCGGCCCAGGCCAGCCACGAATGGGCCGGCATGGACTTCTGCAGCGGCCATCACGACACGGCGCACTGCCTCGATCCGGACACGCTGACGGAGCTGCACGGGCACGCTGATGACGATCGGCTGGCGGTCGATTCACAGGCTGGCGCTGGCGTGGCGTCGACCGGGGTCACTCCGACCGGTGCCGGTGTACCGCAGCACGGCCCGGGACGGCTGGGTTGGCTGACACCGTTTTTTGCACTGGCCGGGTTGGGACTGTGGCGCTGGTGGGCCCGCCGGCGCGGGCGGGAATCCAGCCAATATGATCCATTGCACTGGTGGAGCTCGTTGCGCCCGGGACGTCATGACAGGGGCGGACGATGAAGCGACCTGGGTACATCTGGATCACCCTGGCGCTGATCGCGCTGTTGGTGCCGGCCGGCTACGCCTATGTCGCCTGGAGCAAGGGCGGCACCGGTGCCGGCCTGTATTCGCGCCTGTGGGAACCCGAGCCGGTGGCCGCCTACTGGCATCCCGAGCGCTTCTACGATTCTGTGCAGACTGTCAGCGGCAGCTTCGACGGCAAGCAGTGCGTGAGCTGCCATGAGGGCGTGACGCCGGGTATCGTCAAGGACTGGCAGGCCAGCCTGCACGCACGCCGGCGCAGCCACGGCGAACCGGTGTACTGCAACAGTTGTCACGGTAGCGATCACAGTGCGCTGCACATGCCTACGCCCCAGGTATGCGCCGGCTGCCACCCCGGGCGCGTGGCCGAGTTCGAGGATGAGAAGCGCTTCGGCTTCCCCAGTCATGCCCTGGCCATGGAGCGGGCCGTGGACGCCAAACATTTCGTCGACAAGCCCAAGGCCGAGGTGCAGGCCTGTATCCAGTGTCATTCGGTGGCGACCAAGTGCGACTCCTGCCACACGCGGCACAAATTCTCCGCCGCCGAGGCGCGCCGGCCGGAGGCCTGCATCACCTGTCACAGCGGGCCACCGCACCCGGACGACGAGACCTACTTCCACTCGCTGCACGGCCAGATCTACCTGGCCGAGGGTGTCAAATGGGACTGGTCGAAGCCACTCACCAAGGGCAATTACCGCACCCCGACCTGTGCCTACTGCCACATGCGGGAGGGTAAGCATCAGGTGGCGGACAAGACCATCTGGAAGTTCGGCCTGCAGCAGGTCAATCCGCTCACCTCCAGCAACGAGGTCAAGCGCCGTGCCTGGATCGAGGTGTGCAGCGATTGCCACGATGCGCAGTGGTCGGCGCAGCAGTTGCGTGGCCTGGATGCGGAGCGCACGCGGGCCTGGAGCAAACTGTATGCGGCGGAAGATGTACTCAAGGCACTGCGTCGTGACGATCTGCTGCACCCCGGTGCCGGCGAGCGGCCACCCTATGCCACGGACTGGCTGGACAGCCTCTGGCCACGGGCGCGCATCGGCTATATGGAGGGGCAATCCTCGGCCTTCTACAATGTCTCGCCGATCGAGCGCGACTATTTCGAGATGTGGTACTTCGACAATCTCGCCGCCTACAAGGGCGCGGCGCATTCTGCACCGGAGTATGCCGCCGCCGCACACCACCGTCTGGACGAGGATCTCGCCGCGCTGCTGATCGCCGCCGATACTCTGCGCACCCTGGGCGAGGCCGAACAGGAGCGCACCGGCGGACGGGCCGATCCCGGGGATTTCTGGATCGACGGTGAATACACGTCGTACAACCGGGTACACAACTGATGGTCCGTGACGTGCGCGGCAAGCCCCGTGATGCGGATGCGCTCGGCCAGGCGTGGTCAGCGGCGCGCCGCCGTGGCCGCCGCTGGGGCGCTTGCGCGGTCATACTGGTGCTGCTCGGCGGTCCTGCGCAGGCCGCCGAGCGCCCCGGCGGACCGGTGGCCGATGCCGGGCAATGCGTCAGTTGCCATGCGGCGATACAGCCGGCGCTGGTGGCGGCATGGCGGGGCAGCGGCCATGGCTCCGGCGGCGCCAGTTGCATGGACTGCCATGGCGCGGTCCACGACGGCGGTGTGAAGGCGCGCCACGATCAGACGTGTAGCGGCTGTCACGGCGGGACACAGGCGCCGGTGGCGCACAGCTATGCGACCTCCAAGCACGGCGTGATCGTCAAGCTGGAGGCCCCGCATTGGGACTGGACGCGGCCGCTGCGCAGCGCCAACTACCGCGCGCCCGGCTGTGCCTACTGCCATCTGCACACCGCTGAACACGATACGCGGCGCCGGATCGTGCCGCACGCTACGGAGCCCGCGTCGGACGTGGCCCAGCGGGCCCGTGATGCAATGAACGCGGTCTGTTACGATTGCCACGCACCGCGCTACGTCGGCCGGCTGGGCGAGGGCGGGGAGCGCATGCTGGGCATCGCCCGGATGAAGCAGCGCGAGGCGCACAGCCTGGTCGAGGCCACCCGGGACGAACATACGGATGTGGAATTGGCGCAGGCACTGGCCGTACTGGCGCGGATGGGGCGGCATGTACAGAACGTGGGGCTGGGTGTCGGCCATCAGTCGCCCGATTATCAATGGTGGCATGGACAGGCGGCCCTGGACGGCGACCTGCTGCGTATCAAAGGCGAGGTCAGCCGGTTGCGACGCATTCGGGAAATGGCTGCTGCCGGCCGGGAGGCCGACGCAGTGGGAATGGACGCGCACCCGCCGGCGTCCAATCCCTTGACGAGTAGTACTTCGCAGTGAGATTCCACAAGGAGAGCGTGCCATGATGGCAAGACTGGGTTCCTGGATATTGGCGCTGGTGTGCATCGCCGGCACGGTGCAGGCCGAGAATGTGCAGCTGCAGCACGGCGATCTGACATTGAACGCGAATCTGGCGGCCGCACAGGAGGGCTGGCAGGACGGGCCGGTGTTGTTGATCACCCACGGCACCCTGGGGCACAACGGCATGGAGATCATCGCGACCCTCCAGGATCTGTTCGCCGAACAGGCCATCAGCTCACTCGCGATCACCCTGAGCCTCGGCCTGGACGATCGTGAGGGCATGTACGACTGCGCCGTGCCGCATACCCATCAGCATACGGATGCACTGGACGAGATCGGCCTGTGGCGCGATTGGCTCAAGACGCAGGGCGTGCGGGAGATCATCCTGGTCGGACATTCGCGCGGCGGCAACCAGACCGCGTGGTTCGCGGCCGAACGCCCCGAGCCGGCCGTCCGCGGGGTGGTGCTGATTGCGCCGGCGACCTGGAGCGAGGCCGCTGCCAATGCGGAGTACCGCCAGCGCTACGCGACGGAACTGGCCGCCGTACTGACGTCGGCGCAGCAACGGGTCGACACCGGCAAGGGCGATACCTGGCTGGAGCCGACCGGCTTTCTCTATTGTGCCGATGCCCAGGTCCAGGCACGGACCTTCACGTCCTATTACACCCCCGACCACCGTCTGGACACGCCCATCCTGCTCGGTGACATCGATGTGCCGGTGCTGGTCATCGCCGGAAGCGCCGACGAGGTCGTCCCGGACGTGGCGGAGAAGGTCGGACCCCTGGCCGACGGCCAACGCATCCGCCTGGAGGTCATCGAAGGCGCCGACCACTTCTTCCGCGATCTGTACGCGGACGACGTGGTGGAGGCCGCCCGCAGCTTCATCGATACGCTGTAGATGTACCTCACGCCCGCGGCCGCGCAACGCTACGCGGCCTGGTACAGCAGCGCCCGCGGTCGCTGGATCGCCGCGCTCGAAGACGCGCTGATGCTGGCGCTGCTGCGACCGGTGGTGCCGGGGACGCTGTTGGACGTGGGCAGCGGTACGGGCGAGTTCAGCCGGCGCTTCGCCGCGGCGGGGCTGGCGGTCGTCAGTCTCGACATCGATGCCGCCATGCTCGGGGTCGCGCGCCACAGTGCCCCGGAGCTGCCGGCCGTCCGCGGCAGTGCGCTGGCACTGCCGTTCGACGCGGGCAGCTTCGATTATGCCGCCGCCGTGACCAGTCTGTGCTTCGTGGAGCCACCCGCGCAGGCACTGGCCGAACTCTGGCGGGTCTGTCGTCGCGGTGTGGTACTGGGATTGTTGAACCGCCGCAGTCTGCTCTATCACCGCGAGCAGGGGCAGGGCGGTTACCGGGGCGCGCGCTGGGATCGCGCGGCCGACGTGATACGCTGGAGCGCCGGTCTGCAACCGCGGCCGCGACTGTCGTTCGGCAGTGCCGTATTCTTCCCCGGCGGTGGCCGTTGTGCGCGCTGGATCGAACCGCACATACCCACTACGGCCAGCTGGGGCGGCTTCCTCGCGGTGGCGCTCCACAAGACCTGATGCATCGACGAACCACCGGAGACCACACGCATGCATGCAACCCTGCCGCTACTGCAGCAGACCGATTTTCCGCCCTTGCGACGCAACCGGCTGGAAACGCTGCAGGTCAATCTCGGCTACCGCTGTAACCAGGCCTGCCTGCACTGTCACGTGAACGCCGGCCCCACACGGCGCGAGTCCATGAACGCGGAGAACATCGCACTGGTGCTGGACTTCATACGGACGGCCGGTGTCCGCGTGCTGGATCTCACCGGTGGTGCGCCGGAGCTGAACCCGCATTTCCGTAGGCTGGTCACGGCGGCGCGCGAGCTCGGGGTGCAGGTCGTAGACCGCTGCAATCTCACCATTCTGGAGGAGTTCGGGCAGGAAGATCTGGCGGAATTTCTTGCCACGCAGCAGGTCGAGGTCATCGCCTCGCTGCCCTGCTATCTGCAGGAGAACGTCGACCGCCAGCGGGGCACGGGCGTGTATGCTGCGAGCCTGCGCGGACTGCGGCGTCTCAATGCGCTCGGTTATGGTCGTGCGGACAGCGGTCTGCTGCTGCACCTCATGTACAACCCCAGTGGGCCGATGCTGCCGCCGGCGCAGCACGCCCTGGAGGGCGACTACCGCCGCGAGCTGCGCGCGCGCGCGGGCGTGGAATTCAACCGGCTCTACGTACTCGCCAACATGCCCATCCAGCGCTTCGGCAGCACGCTGGTGTCGCGGGGCGAGTTCCGCGACTACATGGCGTTGCTGCGCGGGGCGCACCGCGCCGAGAATCTCGCTGGCGTGATGTGCCGCTCGCTGCTCAGTATCGACTGGCAGGGTCAGGTCTACGACTGCGATTTCAACCAGATGCTCGGTGTCGGCCTGGGCGGCCGCCGCCGGCACCTCCGCGAGCTGATCGGCGCCGCGCTGGAAGGCACCGCGATCGCGGTCGCCGATCACTGCTACGGCTGCACCGCCGGCCAGGGTGCGAGCTGCGGCGGTGCGCTCAACCCGCCCGCGTGATGCACGCGGGCACCACGGTTCAAAGGACGTAGTAGCCACGGAAGCGTACGGAAAAATCTTGATGGCCACGGAAACACACGGAAGTACACGGAATGTAAAATCCGTCAGGTCGACCTCTTTCGTGCCTGCTCGTGCCTGTGAGGGGCTGGCCGTGTAGGGTGCGTCGGCGCCAGCG
>JACDJB010002165.1_pt1 | contig 14677 bp, 12 predicted proteins | sample 7454121 | NCBI WGS metagenome assembly JACDJB01 (sample SAMN14253290, study PRJNA609438) | sludge metagenome | isolation source: sludge after 25d culture with pyrite | collected 2018-12-20 | reverse complement strand
CTTATCTTAAAGTTGGCATTCAATCATATATGATCCATCCCAAATCCGAAACCTACACCCATCAATATCATTCTGTTTCTCTATATTTCCAGAAGGACAAATAAATCTTTTATTGAATTTATAAAATCATAAGCAACCATCACTCCAATACCGAATAAGAGGTACTCATGACAAGCCAATTGAATTTATGGTCGTTCATTTTATCAACTATCTGGGTTTTACTATTTTTCGTAGTTTCCTCAACAGGGCCGAATGATTACACGATCTTTGGAGCACATCCACATGTCCTGCTTTTATGTGCCTCTTTACTGACATTATTTATTGGGCTCATCGGGCTTTCTGGTATAAAAGATTGGAAGGGCATGGCCAGGGGTTTATCAACGGTCTTGCTAACTCTAGGGCTATCAGCGTTTTTGGTCTTCATTATCTTCTTTGGCAAGTTAGCAAGTTAATAGATACAGGCACAGTTGCCATCCTCTGACAATAAAATATATCAGTCATTCCATATGCAAGCACCAACTATATACCCTTTTCAAAAAGAAATTCAAGCTTCACTGTTCCCTTCGCTCTGTCAGCTGCAATCCTAAGCTGTTCCTGATCATAAATTTTTCATGGATGTTCCTGATATAAGTTTCCACTTACCTCAAAATGGGTATAATAACCAACAATCCCCTTATTAACATCATTTGGCATACATAATTTTTGGAGAAGTGAATTCAAGATGCATCAATTGCATCGAAAAAAATTTTTTTGTATAATTAATGTCAAATATAGTCAAAGTCAGATTGGGGGAGGTTTAGTGAGGAATATATCGGACATCATAGAAATTTACCTTAAGCAGGTCTTGGAAATGAGCGATAAGGACATCGTGGAAATCAAGCGAAGTGAAATCGCCGATAAATTTCAATGCGTGCCGTCCCAAATCAATTATGTCATCAATACCAGGTTCACGATTGAACGCGGCTATCTTGTTGAAAGTAAACGGGGTGGCGGCGGATACATTCGGATCATCAAAGTCCAGGCTTATGATCATGCACACTTGATTGATGATTTACTGTCTTTGATTCGGACACGGGTTTCGCAAAGCAGTGCTGAAGATGTCATCTACCGGCTAGTCGAGGAAGATGTAGTCACTGCACGCGAGGCGAAAATCATGCTGAGTGTGCTCGACAGATCTGTCTTGTATATTGAGCTGCCGCAGCGTGATGAGCTGCGAGCGAGAATGTTGAAGGCGATGCTGATGGCATTAAAGTATAAATAATACCCAAGCAGACAAAGAGGTGAGGGCATTGATTTGCCAAGAGTGCAATCAAAGGCCGGCAACGCTGCACTTCACGAATTACTCAAATGGAGAAAAGTCGGAACTGCACTTGTGCGAAAAGTGTGCACAGGAAAAAGGTGATTTGTTCATGATGAACAATGGCCCGGCTTTTTCGATCAATAGCTTGCTGGCCGGATTATTGAATATGGAGCCTGCTTTTCCTGAACAAAAGAAGGAAGCTTTTGAGACTGAGCAAGTTGCCCAGTGCCCGCAGTGCTCGATGACATTTCCGCAGTTTGTGAAAGTAGGCCGGTTTGGGTGTGCGACTTGCTATGATGCCTTTCGCGAGCAATTGACCCCGATCGTCAGGAGACTCCATAGCGGAAATTCCATGCACAATGGGAAAATACCGAAAAGGATCGGAGGCGACCTTCATTTAAGGAAGACAATCGATCAACTGAAACAAACCCTGAAGCACCAAATCTCGGAGGAGGAATTTGAGCAAGCTGCCGGGACGAGGGACCAGATCAGGGAACTTGAAAGGAAATTGTCAGCAGGTCAAGAGGGAGGGGAGTAGCCTTGTCATTGGAGAAGTTCATCAATCAGGCTGTCAGCTCCTGGATGAGTGATGATGGTCCTGATTCAGATATTGTCCTTAGCTCTCGTATCCGCTTTGCACGGAACCTTGATGAATATAATTTTCCGACATTGTTCACCAATGGAGAGGCAGAGGCGGTCATCGGCACAATCATGGAACGTGCCAGTCAAATTTCTGCAGCTGGCTTCGGACAGCTGGAAATGATTAAAATGGATGAGATTCCGCCCTTGAAGAAAAGGGTTTTGGTCGAGAAGCATTTAATCAGCCCTCATTTAGCTGAAAACGCGGTCCATGGTGCAGTCCTCTTGTCGGGAAATGAAGAGATCAGCATCATGATCAATGAAGAGGATCATATCAGGATCCAATGTTTATTCCCGGGCTTCCAGTTAACAGAAGCTTTAAAGGCTGCCAATGAAATCGATGACTGGCTTGAAGAATATGTGAATTATGCTTTTGATGAAAAATTCGGCTATCTGACCAGCTGCCCGACCAATGCCGGAACTGGCCTGCGGGCATCGGTGATGATGCACCTGCCAGGACTTGTTCTGACTCAGCAAATGACCCGGATTGTCCCGGCGATTAACCAGCTGGGTTTGGTGGTAAGAGGTATTTACGGCGAGGGCAGTGAAGCACTGGGCAATATTTTTCAAATATCGAACCAGATTACGCTTGGAAAATCAGAAGAAGATATCGTGGATGATCTGAAAAGTGTCGTCAGCCAGATAATATCTCAGGAAAGGTCCGCGCGTGAAGCATTAGCGAAGACTTCGAACATACAATTAGAAGACAGAGTGTTTCGATCTTATGGGACGCTTGCCAACAGCAGGATCATCGAGACAAAGGAAGCTGCACGATGCCTGTCTGATTTGAGGCTTGGTATAGATATGGGGTATATAAAAAATATCTCGAAATCGATTTTAAATGAATTGATGATTTTGACTCAGCCGGGTTTTTTGCAGCAATATGCGGGAGGACCTTTAAGACCGAATGAACGGGATATCCGCAGAGCTGCTTTAATAAGAGAACGATTGATAATGGAGACAAAAGAAGAGTCAGGAGGATGATCTTATGATGTTTGGACGATTTACAGAGAGAGCACAAAAAGTATTGGCACTCGCACAGGAAGAGGCAATCCGCCTTGGACATAACAATATCGGTACAGAACACATCTTACTTGGCCTTGTGCGCGAAGGTGAGGGCATAGCGGCAAAAGCGCTTTATGGTCTAGGCCTTGGTGCAGAGAAAATCCAGAAGGAAGTGGAAAATCTGATTGGCCGCGGCCAGGAGACATCCCAGACTATCCATTATACTCCTAGGGCCAAAAAGGTGATTGAACTTTCCATGGATGAAGCGAGAAAGCTTGGCCATTCCTATGTAGGCACAGAGCATATCCTTCTTGGCTTGATTCGTGAGGGAGAGGGTGTAGCAGCCAGGGTGCTGAACAATCTTGGCGTCAGCCTCAATAAAGCACGCCAGCAGGTCCTTCAGCTGCTTGGCAGCAATGAAACATCCGGACATCAGGGAGGCGGTGCGGCGAATGCCAATACTCCGACACTTGATAGCCTGGCGAGGGATTTAACAGCCATCGCAAGGGAAGGCAGCCTTGACCCGGTCATCGGCCGAAGCAAGGAAATCCAGCGTGTAATCGAAGTGTTAAGCCGCCGGACAAAGAACAACCCTGTACTGATTGGGGAACCTGGTGTCGGTAAAACAGCGATCGCTGAAGGCTTGGCACAGCAAATCGTCAATAACGAGGTGCCGGAAATCCTTCGTGATAAGCGCGTCATGACTCTCGATATGGGAACTGTGGTTGCGGGCACGAAATACCGCGGTGAATTTGAGGACCGCCTGAAGAAGGTCATGGATGAAATCCGCCAGGCCGGTAATATCATTCTGTTCATCGATGAGCTTCACACGCTGATCGGTGCCGGCGGAGCGGAGGGTGCAATCGATGCATCCAATATCCTGAAGCCATCACTTGCCCGTGGTGAGCTCCAGTGTATCGGCGCGACAACATTGGATGAATACCGCAAATATATCGAAAAAGATGCAGCATTAGAAAGACGTTTCCAGCCAATTACTGTTGATGAGCCAACGGCTGAGGAGTCAGTACAAATTTTAAAAGGACTTCGTGACCGTTATGAAGCTCACCACAGAGTATCAATCACTGATGAAGCAATCGATGCGGCGGTAAAATTGTCAGACCGTTACATTTCAGACCGTTTCCTTCCGGATAAAGCGATTGACCTGATCGATGAGGCAGGCTCTAAGGTCCGCCTGCGCTCTTATACTACACCGCCAAACCTCAAGGAGCTTGAAGTGAAGCTTGAGGAAGTGCGCAAGGAAAAGGATGCTTCTGTACAAAGCCAGGAGTTTGAAAAAGCAGCTTCACTACGGGACACAGAACAGCGTCTGCGCGAGCAGCTTGAGAATACGAAGAAGACTTGGAAAGAAAAGCAAGGCAAGGAAAACAGCGAGGTTACCGTGGAAGACATCGCGAATGTTGTCTCCAGCTGGACGAATATCCCTGTTTCGAAGCTGGCACAAACGGAAACAGATAAGCTGTTGAATCTTGAAGAAATCCTTCACTCACGTGTTATCGGCCAGGATGAAGCGGTCAAGGCCGTATCAAAAGCTGTCAGACGTGCACGTGCAGGCTTGAAAGATCCTAAACGCCCGATTGGTTCATTCATCTTCCTCGGCCCGACAGGTGTTGGTAAAACGGAATTGGCAAGGGCGCTTGCCGAGTCCATGTTTGGCGATGAGGATGCGATGATCCGCGTCGATATGTCCGAGTACATGGAGAAGCATTCGACTTCACGTCTGGTCGGTTCGCCTCCAGGCTATGTAGGTTATGATGAAGGCGGCCAGCTGACTGAAAAGGTCCGCAGGAAGCCATATTCCGTCATCCTGCTTGATGAGATTGAAAAAGCACATCCAGATGTGTTCAATATTTTGCTGCAGGTCCTTGAGGATGGACGTTTGACAGACTCTAAAGGCCGCACAGTCGATTTCCGCAACACGATCATGATCCTGACATCCAATGTCGGTGCAGAAGCGTTGAAGCGCAATAAATACGTAGGCTTCAATATCCAGGATGGGGAGCAGGATTACAAAGACATGAAGGGCAAAGTGATGGAGGAGCTGAAAAAAGCTTTCCGTCCGGAATTCCTGAACCGTATTGATGAAATCATCGTGTTCCATGCGCTTGAAAAACCGCATCTGAAAGAGATCGTGACACTGATGTCCGACCAGCTTGTTAAGCGTCTGAAAGAACAAGAAATCACGCTTGAGCTCACGGATGCGGCAAAAGAAAAGATATCAGAAGAAGGCTATGATCCGGAATACGGCGCCCGTCCATTGCGCAGGGCAATCCAGAAGCATATCGAAGACCAGCTGTCTGAAGAATTGCTGAAAGGAACAGTCCTGACAGGGCAAAATGTCGTCATTGATGTCGAAGAAGGCAAGTTCGTCGTCAAGACTCCGGAAGGGTCTGCAAAGGCTTAATCTTGCTTAACATTTGAAACTCAAGGGGTATACGTACTTACTTGCGTGTACCAATTTTTTCTAATATGTTTTGGTGGAATTTGAGCAGCAGGATATGGACATAACTAACTTTGGCCTTTCCGTGAACATGAAAAAATTACATATATCCTTCAATCGCTATTATTTCTTTTATTACTTGTTAAGCATTATTATAGAGATAACTACATTTGTACTGAGAGGCTAAGAAAATGGCAAAAAGAAAAACGAAATTCATGTGCCAGGAATGTGGCTATGAATCTCCGAAATGGATGGGGAAATGTCCGGGCTGCGGACAATGGAATAAGATGGTCGAGGAAGTTGAGAGCACTGGCTCGACAAGAAGGGGCGCTTTTGCCAACACAGGGAATACCACTGTTGCGGCGAAGGCGACTCCAATCACTACAATTGAAACGGTCAGTGAGCCCCGGGTCAAAACGGACCTCAATGAATTGAACCGCGTGCTTGGCGGAGGTGTTGTCAAGGGATCGCTAGTCCTGATCGGCGGAGATCCGGGTATAGGGAAATCGACGCTCCTGCTCCAGGTATCCTATCAACTGGCGAAAAAGGCTCATTCTGTCCTTTATATTTCAGGTGAGGAATCAATGAGGCAGACGAAGCTGCGTGCTGACAGGCTTGGAGTCACATCTGACAATCTGTTTGTCTATTCGGAAACGAATTTGCATGAAATCAGCCTAACGATCGAAAACAGCAATCCGGATTTTGTCATCATCGATTCCATCCAGACGATTTTCCATCCGGAAGTTACCTCTGCGCCGGGAAGTGTGTCACAGGTGAGGGAATGTACGGCGGAACTGATGCGCATCGGAAAGACAAAAGGCATTGCTATTTTCATCGTCGGACATGTGACGAAGGAAGGGTCTATTGCCGGTCCAAGGCTGCTTGAGCATATGGTGGATACCGTTCTTTATTTCGAGGGAGAAAGGCACCATACATACAGGATTCTAAGGGCGGTCAAAAACCGTTTTGGCTCGACGAATGAGATGGGCATTTTCGAGATGAAAGAAGCGGGGCTTGAGGAAGTGGCAAACCCATCAGAGATCTTTTTGGAAGAAAGGTCGCAGGGTGCTTCCGGTTCGACGGTTGTCGCTTCGATGGAAGGTACCCGGCCGGTCCTGGTTGAAATCCAGGCGCTGATTTCACCAACGAGTTTTGGGAACCCGAGGCGGATGGCCACAGGGATTGACCATAATCGCGTGTCGCTGTTGATGGCGGTGCTGGAAAAGCGGGTCGGTTTGCTTTTGGCCAACCAGGATGCATATTTGAAGGTTGCCGGAGGCGTGAAGCTGGATGAACCGGCCATTGACCTCGCGGTAGCGGTAAGCATTGCATCGAGCTTCAGGGATAAGCCAACCCGTGCCTCGGATTGCATCATCGGTGAGGTCGGCCTCACAGGGGAAGTCCGAAGGGTATCAAGAATCGAGCAGCGTGTCCAGGAAGCAGCGAAGCTCGGCTTCGAGAGAATTATTTTACCGGAAAATAATCTTGGCGGATGGACTCCTCCACGGGGAGTGGAGTTGATTGGTGTATCATCTGTCAGCCATGCACTAAAAGTCACCTTAGGGGGTTGATGGATTGGAACAAAAGGAGCTTGAAGAAAAAGCGTTGGGTGAAATCCTCCGGTTTATTGCTCCCGGTACACCGCTCAGGGACGGAATCGACAATGTTCTCCGTGCCAAAACTGGCGGGCTGATTGTTTTTGGCTACAATGAGAAGGTGAAAAATCTCGTAGACGGCGGCTTTGAGATCAACTGCAGGTTCAGTCCAAGCTTTCTCTATGAATTAGCGAAAATGGATGGGGCGATCATTCTTAACGAGACGGGCAGTAAAATCTTGTTCGCCAACGCCCAGCTTGCCCCCGATACGGGTGTCCCGTCGACTGAAACCGGGATGCGGCACAGGACGGCGGAGCGCGTGGCACGACAGACAAAGGCGCTTGTCATCGCGATTTCCCAGCGTAGGAATGTCATCACCCTTTACCAGGGCAACCTGCGCTATGCACTGAAGGAAATCGGCGTCATTTTAACGAAGGCCAACCAGGCAATCCAAACGCTTGAAAAATATAAAGTGGTCCTCGAGCAGAGCATTACCAATCTGGGAATCCTGGAATTTGAGGATCTAGTCACCTATAATGATTTGCTGCAGGTCATCCACCGGTTTGAAATGGTGCTGAGGATCAAGACTGAGCTGTTTACCTACCTGAGTGAACTTGGCATGGAAGGACGGCTGATTCGTCTCCAGATGCAGGAGCTTTTATCTGAGATGGAACGTGAAGCATTGCTGGTGATCAAAGATTATTCCGCAGAACCCGAGATGAAGGCAGACGAAGTGATGGCACGGTTCCAGGACCTATCGAAATCGGGAGTAATAGAGGACTCTACCATTCTGAAACTGCTTGGACACCAGGGGTATGTTCATATGGATGAATTCATCTGTCCAAGGGGATATCGGATGCTCAATAAGATTCCGCGGCTGCCGATGATCATCATTGAAAATCTGATCAAACGCTTTGGGAAATTCACCAATATGATTTCCGCATCGGTTGAGGAACTGGACGATGTCGAGGGAATTGGGGAAGTAAGGGCGCGGAAAATCAAAGAGGGTTTTAAACTCATCAGGGACCAGCTAATGGCAGACCGCCAAATGTAATGGAGAGCATTGGCGGTCTGCTATTAATTGACACTGGCATGTGTCGATGCTAATTTAAAGAAGAGATACACCTATAGGGATATTGGCAAATTTCTATGAGTGGAGGAAGATTTTAACAACGCCTTCTTTTAAAAATGTCCGATAAATAACGTAACCTTTTCACAGGTTGAAACGTATTAAACTTTGGGTATATTAAATAGATTGAAAACGAAAATGTTTTCAATATGCAGGGTTTCAAATTTTGGAAGTTGTTTATAATGAGTAAAAGGAGGTGAAAGGATGTTAAGACGTATCATTCAAGCCTGCTTCCTGATCATTGGGGGAACGCTTGGTATATTCTTAATTCCTGATTTATTATCATTGATGAACGCGGGAGATATGACCCTCATCAATAATCCTTATGTAACAGCTATTTTGGGCGCACTTATTTTTTATCTTCTTACTTTTTGGGCCGTAGATCCTGTGACCAATTTTGTGAAGTGGGCTGAAGAGTCGCTGATCAAGGCACCAATCACGGATGTCCTTTTCGGCAGTGTGGGACTTTTCTTTGGTCTGCTCGTGGCGTTTTTGGTCGGTTTTGCTTTGAATGCCATCCAGGTGCCGGTCGTGAATACCGTGGCCCCGACACTGTTGACCCTTTTGTTTGGTTATCTGGGATTCCAGGTCGGCTTCAAAAAACGTGATGAACTGCTTGGTTTATTTTCACGTTCGAAGAAAAAGGGCAATGAAGAAGAAGTGGAAAAAGAAAGTCGTGCAAGAGAGTGGAAGATTCTCGATACAAGTGTGATTATTGATGGCAGGGTAGCGGATATCTGCCAGACTGGATTCCTTGAAGGAACGATTGTCATTCCGCAGTTTGTTCTTGAAGAACTGCAGCATATCGCTGATTCATCGGATGTGCTGAAGCGCAATCGCGGACGACGGGGATTGGACATCCTTAACCGTATTCAAAAGGAACTTAAGATCAAAGTTGAAATTTATGAAGGCGATTTTGATGACATCCAGGAAGTCGACAGCAAGCTGGTGAAGCTGGCCAAGCTGACAAATGGCGTTGTCGTCACAAATGATTTCAACCTGAACAAAGTCTGTGAACTGCAGAAGGTTGCCGTACTGAATATCAACGATCTAGCCAATGCGGTCAAACCAGTCGTCCTTCCTGGGGAAGAGCTGAACATCCAGGTCATCAAGGATGGAAAAGAGCATAACCAGGGCATCGCCTATCTTGATGATGGCACGATGATTGTTGTTGAAGAAGGCCGTGACTTTATTGGAAAGCGCATTGATGTGCTCGTAACAAGTGTGCTGCAGACCTCTGCAGGAAGAATGATTTTCGCGAAACCCAAACTCGCGGAAAAAAGCGTAATCAGTTGATTTTTACATGACGAAACAAGCCTTTATGGGCAGTTGATCCCCGCTTCCGCATGAAGCAGGCTTCGGCTGCCCCTTTATGTGTATTTCACTTTGAAAAATGTCTAGCTCCAGTGCCTAGCTCCTCGAGTTGCTTCAGTGGTCCGTCCCCGAAGTCAAAGAACCACTTCACTGGTCGGTCATCCAGCGCTTATCGGGGCGAACCTAGGAGCTTGGGGTTTTCAAATTAGATAGGAGTTTTCTATATGCCTTATCAGGTCATTATTCCTGCTGCAGGTCAGGGCAAGAGGATGGGTGCAGGGAAAAATAAACTGCTGCTGAAGCTGGAAGCAACCCCAATTCTCATCCATACGCTAAAGGTGTTCGAAGCCGATCCAGAGTGCTCGGGTATCATTCTTGCAATCCATCCCGATGATGAGCAGGAGTTCAAGTCGTTATTGAATGAGTTTGGTATACATAAGGTATCTTCACTTGTCACTGGCGGAAAGGAAAGGCAGGACAGTGTGTACAACGGACTGTTGGCAGTAAGTTCGCTTGATGGGATCGTGCTTGTGCATGATGCCGCCCGTCCATTCATCAAAGTCGAGACGATTCATAAGCTCGTGGATGCGGCAAGCAAGGACGGCGGAGCGATCGTGGCGGTTCCCGTTAAAGATACAATCAAGAAGGCGGCCAACAACCAGGTAGCTGAAACGGTGGAACGCTCTAGTCTTTGGTCCGTTCAGACTCCGCAGGCTTTTCGCGTCTCTGTTTTGCTCGAAGCGCATAACAAGGCAGCGAGGGAGCAGTTCATCGGAACAGATGAATCAAGCCTGGTTGAACGCATCCCCCATCCAGTGAGCATCATAGAAGGAGACTATGATAATATAAAGCTGACAACACCAGAAGATTTATATTTTGCCGAGGCCATTCTGCGCAAGCGGAAGGAATCCGGTGTTTGAAAATAGAATGGAAAAAACAGCACTTTTAAAGGAGTAATTCAATATGTTTCGAATTGGACAAGGTTTCGATGTACATCAACTGACGGAGGGCCGACCGCTGATCATCGGCGGAATCACGATCCCTTATGAAAAAGGGCTGCTTGGCCATTCGGATGCGGATGTACTTTTACATACCGTTGCCGATGCGTGCCTGGGGGCAATTGGAGAAGGGGATATCGGCCGGCATTTTCCGGATACAGACCCTGAATTCAAGGATGCCGATTCGGCAAAATTGCTTGAGCATGTATGGAAGATTGTAAAGGGAAAGGGTTACGAGCTCGTCAACATCGACTGCACGATCATCGCCCAGCAGCCAAAGATGGCACCGCATATCGAAGCGATGCGTAAAAGGATCGCGGGATTGCTTGAAGGAAACACAGATCAGGTAAACGTCAAGGCAACGACAACAGAAAAGCTTGGATTCCCTGGCCGTGGTGAAGGGATCGCTTCCCAGGCAACCGTGCTGCTGAAGCAGACTGAGAAATAAATCCGGTGCTACTTCCGCTTTATATATCGATAATGATACAATAATGAACAGCTATATTAGAGGAGGATTCACTATGTCATCAGATATCCGGGTGCGTTACGCTCCGAGTCCGACTGGACATTTACATATCGGGAATGCCCGTACAGCACTATTCAATTATCTATTCGCACGCAACAGAGGCGGAAAGTTCATCATCCGCATCGAGGATACAGATAAAAAGCGCAATATCGAAGGCGGAGAGCAGAGCCAATTGAAGTACCTTCAGTGGCTTGGGATCGACTGGGATGAAAGCGTCGATGTTGGCGGCGAATATGGACCTTACCGCCAATCGGAACGTAACCATATATATGAGCAGTACAATCAGGAGCTTTTGGATAAAGGCCATGCCTATAAATGCTACTGCACTGAGGAAGAACTGGAAGCTGAGCGCGAGGAGCAGGCAGCACGAAATGAGACGCCTCACTATTCCGGACGCTGCCGCAACCTGACAGCACAACAGAAGGAGCAGTTTGAAAAAGAAGGACGCCAGCCGAGCCTTCGTTTCAAGGTGCCTGCAGGAAAAATCCTGAAGTTCGATGACATGGTAAAAGGCGACGTTAGCTTTGAATCAGACGGGATGGGTGACTTTGTCATCGTCAAGAAAGATGGCACACCTACTTACAACTATGCGGTTGTCATGGATGACCACTTGATGAAGATTTCCCACGTCCTTCGCGGGGATGACCATATCTCCAATACACCAAAGCAGCTTGTGATCTATGAAGCGCTTGGCTGGGAGCCGCCTGTGTTTGGCCATATGACGCTGATCGTCAACGAAAGCCGCAAAAAGCTGAGCAAGCGTGACGAGTCCATCATCCAGTTCATCGAGCAGTATGAGGAGCTTGGCTATCTGCCTGAAGCGTTGTTCAACTTCATTACGCTGCTTGGATGGTCTCCATCTGGTGAAGAGGAGATTTATTCTAAGGATGAGTTCATCGAGATTTTCGACCCTGCCAGACTTTCAAAATCTCCGGCTCTCTTTGATCAGCAGAAGCTTGCGTGGATGAACAACCAATATATGAAAAAAGCAGACCTTGACAGGGTTGTCGAGCTTGCCCTGCCGCACCTCGTCAAAGCAGGAAAGGTCAGCGAGAACCGTAATGCAGAAGAGGAAGCATGGGTACGTAATCTCATTTCCCTGTATCATGATAAAATGAGCTTCGGAGCTGAAATCGTCGAGATGTCGGATTTATTTTTCCGCGATGAGGTAAACTATGATGAAGAAGCAAAAGAAGTTATTGCAGGCGAGCAGGTTCCTGAAGTGCTGAAAGCATTCCTTGGTGAAATCGAGCAGCTTGAAGAATTCAAGGCGGATGGAATCAAGGCCGCGGTGAAGGCAGTCCAAAAGGGCACAGGCCATAAAGGCCAGAAGCTGTTCATGCCAATCCGCGCGGCTGCGACAGGCCAGACACATGGACCAGACCTGATGCTTGCGATGGAATTGATAGGGAAAGACAAGGTCAAGGAAAGAGTACAGAAACTTTTAGGCTAATAACTTTTTTAAGCTATTTTAGTTAACAGAAATTCAAAAATGTAATATAGTAAGAGTAATTCTATAAAACCAAAGTGTTGAAGAGGAAAAGTAGAAGAATGACGCTTATTAGAGAGAACCATCACCGGCTGAAAGTGGTTCAGGCCTCTCATTTTTTGAAATGCGCCTCAGAGTCCCTATGCGAAAAGGCAAACAAGACCACAGTAGTATTGGGCGGGACCTCCCGTTAACAGGTGAAAGTTGAGGCTATTGCCTGTTTAAAGGCGGCCTAAACAGAGTGGAACCGCGCATACCAAGCGTCTCTGTCGTATACGACAGGGGCGCTTTTTTATATGGTGTACTGGCCGGCGGGTTGGAGCATGTGCCCGAAAAGGATGGATTCAGGAGCTGACGGTCACAAAAACGAAGAACATATGCCCGAAAAGACTGAAACAGCAAGCTGACGGTCACATAAACCGAAATAAGTAAGGCTATAGCCAATCTCGGCTCTAAAGGTGCTCACTGCTGAGCAAAATTCCAATCGATTCTTAAAAGAAGGAGGATTTCACCATGTTTAAAATGATGAAGGAAGATATAGAAGTTGTGTTTGAACAAGATCCTTCTGCCAGAAGCGCGCTGGAAGTAATTTTGACTTATGCGGGATTGCATGCGATCTGGTCTCATCGTTTGGCGCATGCTTTCTATAAGCGCAAGTTTTATTTTCTCGCCAGAGCCATCTCGCAGATCAGCCGCTTTTTCACGGGGGTTGAAATCCATCCGGGTGCAAAGATTGGCAGAAGGTTCTTCATTGATCACGGGATGGGCGTCGTCATCGGCGAAACCTGTGAAATCGGTGATAATGTGACGGTGTTCCAAGGGGTTACCCTCGGAGGGACCGGCAAGGAAAAAGGCAAGCGCCACCCAACGGTGATGGACAATGCGCTGATTGCGACCGGCGCGAAGGTTTTAGGTTCGATCACGATTGGGGAGAATTCTAAAGTCGGGGCAGGGTCGGTTGTCCTGAAGGATGTGCCGCCGAACTCCACTGTGGTCGGCATTCCGGGAAAAATCGTCATCCAGGATGGCGTCAGGGTCAAAAAGGACTTCAACCATCGCGATTTGCCGGACCCTGTTTCAGATCGATGCCAGGAAATCGAAAAGGAACTGGTTAAACTAAGAAAAGAACTTGAACTAGTGAAATTACAGGAAGAAATTGAAGTTGCGAAACAAGGAAGGGGCATGGAAAATGGGAATCAAAATTTATAATACACTTACCCGCAATAAAGAAGAGTTTATCCCACTGGAAGAGGGAAAAGTGAAGATGTATGTCTGCGGACCTACTGTCTATAACTATATCCACATCGGAAATGCCCGTCCGGCGATTGTGTTCGACACGGTGCGCCGCTACCTTGAATTCCGCGGCTATGATGTCCGATTTGTTTCTAATTTCACCGATGTCGATGACAAGCTCATTAAAGCAGCAAACGAATTGGGTGTAGACGTACCGTCGATCGCCCAGCGTTTCATCAATGCTTATTTCGAGGATGTCCACGCGCTTGGCTGCAAAAAGGCCGATGCACATCCAAGGGTGACCGAAACAATGGACTTGATCATCGACTTCATCGGTGCCCTGATTGAAAAAGGCTTTGCCTATGAATCTGGCGGGGATGTCTATTACCGTACGAGGGAATTCGAAGGATACGGGAAGCTTTCCCACCAATCAATCGAAGAGCTGAAGGTCGGGGCAAGGATCCAGGTCGGAGAGAAGAAGAAAGACGCCCTTGATTTTGTCCTTTGGAAAACAGCAAAGGAAGGCGAGATTTCCTGGGACAGTCCTTGGGGCAAAGGCCGCCCGGGCTGGCACATCGAGTGCTCGGCAATGGCGCGTGAATATCTGGGGGATACCATCGATATCCACGCAGGAGGCCAGGATCTTGCATTCCCGCATCATGAAAATGAAATCGCCCAGTCAGAGGCATTGACAGGAAAGACGTTTGCCCGCTACTGGATGCATAATGGTTATATCAATATCGATAATGAAAAGATGTCCAAATCACTTGGCAATTTTGTCACCGTCCATGACATCATCAAGGAGCATGATCCGCAGGTGTTAAGGTTCTTCATGCTGTCCGTGCATTACCGCAACCCAATCAATTACAGCGTGGAGCTGCTTGAAAATACGAAGGCGGCCTTCGAACGTCTGAAGACTTCTTACCAGAACCTGAAGCACCGTATAGATGCAAGCGCTGAGTTGACCGATAACAATCAGGAATGGCTCGAT
>JACDJB010002164.1_pt1 | contig 14679 bp, 10 predicted proteins | sample 7454121 | NCBI WGS metagenome assembly JACDJB01 (sample SAMN14253290, study PRJNA609438) | sludge metagenome | isolation source: sludge after 25d culture with pyrite | collected 2018-12-20 | reverse complement strand
TCATAGTCGATAGTATAAACTACTCCATCTGGGTGGCACTGCTCTTTTTTCTCATACCTTTTGCACCGAGATTTAACGCATTTACCGCCTCAAGTGCTAGCATAAGACCCGCTGAAGAGGCGAGTGTCACAAGATCTAGATCTGCTACTTTTGTGGTAGTCTTGCTCTCATTTGCAGTGGCTCTACTAGCAAATAAGATCGCACAAGCTGGCTTTGTGGTGCTAAACTACACCACTACCACGGTCTTGATCTCCTCATTAGCTGGAATGCTCTTGTGGCTAAAAAGAGAGAGAGCAGAGACCTCAAGCGTCTCATCATTTTTACTCTACCTACTCGTTGCCATCATAGGTAGCGAGGCGGTTTTTAGCTCATTTGATGGTGTGCTACGGTTGGTGCTTGCTGGCTTTAGTGTACTGCTGATCCACGCCGTTTTGATGGTGTTAGGAGCTAAGATCTTTAGGCTTGATCTCTTTAGCATAAGTATCGCATCATTAGCAAATATCGGCGGAGTAGCAAGTGCTTCTATACTTGCGGCAGCTCACCATAAAGATCTAGCAAGCGTGGGAGCGGTGATGGCGATCATGGGCTATCTAGTGGGGACTATCGGTGGCTTAATGGTCGCAAAACTGCTTATATATCTAGGAGGCTAAATGATAGCGGGTATCTCTTATAGTATAGAGTGTTTGGATCTCAAAAAACCATTTGTCACGGCACTACGATCAACTAGTGTGGTGGAGTTTGTGCGAGTAAAAGTAACACTTGATGACGCCAGATCTGCCTACGGCGAGGCGAGTGCTACCAAGGCGATAACGGGCGAAGATCTACAAACCATAAGCCGTGACATAGATCTCATAAAGGGTGATCTTATAGGCAAAAGCGTAGATGTTGCGTTAGAGATTTTACACAAAAGCACGATCGGTTCAAGTAGTAAAGCTTCGCTTGATATCGCACTATTTAGCCTAAAAGTTGGCTCACTTAAGAGCTACTTTAACCCCACCAAACCCATCAAAAGTGATATCACTATTAGCCTAGGCGAGCAGATGCTAGAAGACGCCAAAGAGTACTTCTACGCAGGTTTTGACACACTAAAACTAAAGGTAGGCAAAGATATAGATCACGCCATCACCACCACCCACGCCATCGCTGAGGCTTTGAGCGAAGCTAAGCTCATCATAGATGCCAACCAAGCGTGGAGCTTAGGAGATGCTCTAAGATTTGTAGAGGCGATGAAAAACACTCAGATCTTACTACTAGAGCAACCTGTGCCAAAAGATGCGTTAGATGATCTAAGAAGCCTTACAAAAGTCTCACAAATCCCTATACTTGCCGACGAGGCGGTCTTTAGCCTTGATGATGCCAAGCGAGTCATAGAGGGAGGCTACGCCGATATGTTCAACATCAAGCTTATGAAGTGTGCGGGCATCACAAAGGCGATAGAGATGCTTGAGTATGCAAAAGAGGCGGGTGTGAAGTGTATGTTAGGCTCAATGCTAGAGGGGAGTATCTCCATAGATGCAGCACTATTTTTAGCCTCTAAGTATAGCGATGTGATAGTAGCAAATGACCTAGATAGTCCTCTGCTTTATAAAGAGATCCCCGAGATAATGGCGTTTGAGCTAGATCAAAATAGCCAACATTTTGTCATAAAAAAGGTAGTTTTATAAAAAATTATAGTATGATGATGTACCAATATAGGAGCTAGCTATGAAGATTGCTACCTATTTACTTGCGGTGCTCTTTTGGGGAGTTATCGCCGCGGCTTCATTTATGTGGAGCAAACATCTCACTAACGAAAAGCTCTTCAACCAAGCAGTTGATCGAGCGGAGTTTGTCTTTAAGATGGTGGAGGCAACTCGTCTATGGAATGCCCGTCATGGCGGTGTTTACGCAGTAATGAATGAAGATATGCAACCAAATCCATACCTACATATCAAAAACAGAGACATAAACTCTACTAATGGCCTAGAGCTAACTATGATAAATCCTGCTTATATGACTAGACAGCTTGTAGATGTTGTTAGGGAGCTAAGTGATCTCAGACTTCACATCACAAGTCTAAAGCTTCTAAACCCCGCCAACACGCCAGATGAGTGGGAGAGAAGACAGCTAGAGAGGTTCAACGCAGGTAGCGGTGCTTCTAGTGAGTTTATAAACAAAGATGCCAAAAACACATTTCGCTATATGGCACCGCTTAAAGTAAATGAGTCATGCCTCAAGTGTCACTCGCATCAGGGGTATAGACTAGGTGATATTAGAGGTGGGCTTAGTGTATCATTTGATGCCAAGCCACTCGTAGATGCGGAGCAAAAACAGCTAGATGTGGTGGCACTTTTGCACCTACTAGCGTGGATAGTCGCGAGTGTGCTTAGTGTATTTATAGTGCATATCATCAGACGAAACATCGCAGAGCTTGAGAAGCAAAAAGCAAGTGTCGAGGAGATAGTTGAGGAGCGAACCAAAGATATAAAAAAGCTCTCCTACGCTATGGAGTCAAGCCCTGCATCAGTCGTTATCACCGATGCACAAGGGGTTATTGAGTATGTCAATGACAAATTTAGCGAGATAACAGGATACACCAAAGATGAAGCAAGAGGCAAAACGCCCGCACTGCTACACTCTGGAAAGATGAGTAAAGAGTTTTATGAAAAACTGTGGAGCACAATACTTAGCAAAAAGGAGTGGCGAGGTGAGATCCTAAACCGCACAAAAGGTGGCAAGGAGTATTGGGAGAGTGTTCGCATCTCGCCTATACTAGGCGATGATGGCGAGATCTCAAACTTTGTCGCCATCAAAGAGGATATCACAAAAGCTAAACTAGAAGAGGAGCAAAACCGCTTTTTGGCCCGTCATGACGCACTTACAACCCTGCCAAATCGCCAATACTTCTTTGAAACACTTGAGCAGTGCAGTAGCAAAAATATCGCACTTCTCTATCTAGATCTTGATGGTTTTAAGCAAGTAAATGACACTCTAGGGCACAATGCGGGCGATACACTGCTACTAGAGGTAGCAAAAAGGCTCAAATCTACGATCAGATCTAGTGACTTTGTGGCTCGCCTTGGTGGAGATGAGTTTGTCATCATTGCTAAGAGTGGAGTGAGCAAAGAGGGGGTGAGCCACCTTGCTACTAAGCTACTAGACTCTATCTCAAAGCCCTACGATCTTGATGGCAACATCGCTCACATCTCTGTATCTATTGGCATAGCTTTTAGTGAGGGCAGGAGTGATCTATCGCAACTTTTGGAGTGTGCAGATAGTGCTATGTATAAGGCAAAAGAGGCGGGACGAGGTCGCTTTGTGGTGTGCGATAAAGAGTAGAGGCTTAAACTATCTGTTGATTTTGTCTAAAAATAAACTTACCGCTGATAGCAAAAAGCAGTCTGGTAAGAGTTTTAAATGAGTTGTTTTTAGTTTGCTTTAACTTATAGTATACTATTTGGTGAGAATTTACTTTATAGGACTGCAGAAATGGCTAGCATTAAACACCAATATGGGCAATATATGACACCCAAAGAAATTGCAAGTTTTATGTTTTCTTTATCAAGTGCCAATGAAAATTCAAGAATACTAGAACCAAGCTGTGGAGATGGTATTTTTTTAGAAGTTTTTAAAGAAAATAGCTGTTTAAATTATATAGCCTACGAAATAGATAAAAATATAATAACTGAAAGTGCAAATGTTGTAAATAGTAGTTTTGTATCCTCCAACTTAAGCGAACAGTTTGATTTAATAATAGGCAATCCACCCTATATTCGTTGGAAAAATTTAGAACAAGAGCTAAAAGATGAGTTAAGCACCAATATACTATGGAATAAATACTGCAATTCTCTTTGTGACTACTCTAATATTTTTATAATCAAATCGATTGAACTACTAAAAGATGGTGGAGAATTAATTTTTATTACTCCAGAGTATTGGTTAAACACAACTCACTCATTAAAAATGAGAAACTATATGATGCAAAATGGTTTTTTTGAGGAGATATACCATTTCAATGAAACTCCTATTTTTGATAAAGTCACCACATCAACAATAGTTTTCAAATATAGAAAATCTAATACTTTGGCACCTAAAAATATTAAAGTGGCAAAATACTATTCGAGAAAAAAACCTACTGCTAAGACTTTAGATAATATAAAATCTTGGAAAGAACAAGAAGGTATAAATTTTATACAAGCTCCTCAATTTGAGGTTGATAAAAATTGGATTTTAGCCTCTAAGGAAACTATTGATAAGCTAAAAATTTTTGAGAGACAGTGCGTTAGACTTAGTCAGAAAATAGATTTTTTTACAATAGGTGATGTTTGCGATATTGGAAATGGAATGGTTAGCGGATTAGATAAAGCATTTCAAGTAGAAGAGACTAAAAACTTGACTAAGGAAGAGATAAAGCATTCAATTGAGGTAGTAAAAGCAAAGTCCTTACACCCATATTACTATACAGATACAACAAAATATATTTTTATTAATGAACATATTAGTGAAGATGATTTTAAAACCAAGTACCCAAATTATTATACTCATCTAGTACCTTACTTAGAACAACTAAAAAGTAGATATCAATACAATAGAGATATTAAATACTGGGAGTGGGTTTTTTTAAGAAACTACAATTTATTTAGTCAAAATACTCCTAAAATATTTGTTCCATGCAAGGAAAGAGTATCAAATAAAAATTATTTTCGCTTTTCTTATGCCGATGAAAATGTTTTTCCCACTCAAGATGTAACAGCAATTTATAAAAAAGAGGGCGTAGAGGAGAATTTATTATATATCTTAGCTTTACTAAATAGTAAATATGTGTTTGAATGGTTAAAGTGCAACGGAATAGTCAAGGGGAGCATCGTAGAGTTTTCTGAGAAACCTATTGCAAACATTCCTTTTAGAAAGATAGATTTTAATAACCAAAATGAAGTATTGATACATAATCAGATAGTTTTTATAGTAGAGAATTATTTGAAAACAAAAAATAAAAATTTACTAGAAGAATTAGATGAGATAATAAGTAATTTATTTACTGAAAATGGAGATAGTTATGTTTGTGAACTATGGGGAGCTTAAAAAGAAACTTATTGGTAGTAGTATTCAAAAACCGTTATCTGGAACACTATCTGGACACTCAGCAGGTGAGCCATTTGATAAGCACGCGTATAATGAAATAAAGAAAGTATTTCCACAAAATACCTTTAGACAGTATGAATACTTGAATTTTCTATTTACTAAAAATCTTGATGTAAAATCTAATACAGAACGAATGACTTTATTTAAGTCTCCAACTGTGCTATTTCTTCTTAGTCGTGGTAAAAATGCAACAGATAAGTGGAGTATTGATAATCCATTTGAAGAGAAGCAAAACGATACAGCTGATATTTTAGTAGTAGAAAATGGCAAATATGAGATTATTGATATTAAAACAAGAAATATATCCAAAGATGCTCAAGCACCTAATATTATATCTGCATATAAATTAGATCAAACCTTTTCTGGTAGCATGGAAGATTGGGCAAGAGCTTATTTAAAACATTTTGTTGCACAAGCCAAAAAGAGAGCTGATGATATGATTGAAAAATTCGTGAAGCCATTTGAAAAATATCTAAGCTAGGTACAAGATAAAAGTGTTAGGCACTACTATATCATTTAGCAATTAAAAATTAAAATTCTAGCCACATGTCATTATAGCAACTGTTAAAGAGAGAAAAATAGACCAAACCTTTATAAAACTATTATGAAAGGCTTGGCATTTGATGAGATACTAAAGGCTCAAAAAGAGAGCTATGAAAAGGCAAAAGAGATACAAGAGAAGTTTAAGACAAAGAGAAGCAACTCTACCAACTGACACAAAATGTGTCAGTAGATCTAACTACTTTTGCCTCTGCGTTAGATAGTAAAGAAGTGGTAAGAGTAGAAGTGTTAGAAGCGTAGAGCTAACAAGCCCACCCGTGACCACTATGGCAAGTGGGCGTTGTAGCTCACTTCCTGCACCTGAGGCAAAAAGCAGTGGTGCAAGCCCCAAAGCAGTTGTGAGTGCAGTTATGCTAACGGGGCGAAGTCTCTCTAGGCTACCATTTTTGACCGCTTCAAGTAGGTCATACCCCTTAGATCTAAGCTGGTTAAAGTAGTCCACTAGCACCACACCATTTAGTATAGCGATGCCTAAAAGTGCGATAAACCCAACGCTTGCTGGCACACTTAGGTACTCTCCACTTACATACAAGGCAAAAAACCCGCCAATAAGAGCAAGCGGAATATTTAAAAGCACTAAAAACGCAAGTCTAAGAGATCTAAAAAGTGCAAAAAGGAGCAAAAAGATCATAAATAGTGCCACAGGCACGATGTAGCTAAGGGTTTTGCTAGCTCGCTGTTGTGAAGCAAAACTCCCGCCATACTCTATAAAGTAGCCCGCTGGCAAAGCGATATGCTCATCTATGCTAGATCTGATCTCCTCCACAAAGCCCACAAGATCCCTACCCTCTACACTGCTTTGAACCACCGACTTTTTATGTCCATCTTCATGCAGTATCTCCACCTCTGCACTACGCCTCCTAAGCTCTACAAGCGAGGTAAGTGGCACAAGCTCACCGCTTCTATTTAGAAACATAAGCTCCTCTAGCGAGCCACTATCTGCGGATCTTAGCACAAATGGTATGCGTCTAAGCCCCTCATAGATGTAGCCCATACTTCTAGTAGAGATCGCCGAATGCAAGAAGCCTGCCACCTCCTCTTTTGTGGTTTTGTAGCGACTAAGTGCCTCATCTTTGTAAAACACCTCAAGATATTCCACTCCATCATTTGACTTTTTGTAAACATCACTACTACCCTTGATACCCTCTATGAGATCTCTGATGCGTAGTGCGATCTCATCTAGCTTGAGCTCATCATCGCCGTAGATCTGCACCGCGAGATCACCCCTAGTTCCACTTAACATCTCCTCTATACGCATCTCTATGGGTTGTGAGAGTGTCGCTTCCACCCCCTCAAACTCGCTCAAAACCTCCCTAAGCTTGGTCTCAACTATCTCTTTTTGATGCTTCTTGCTCTTATCTAGCACCAAAAATGCGTCGGTATCATTTAGGCTCATCGGATCTAGTCCTAGCTCATCAGTGCCACTCCTTGCCACGATAGATCTGATCTCTGGGATAGAGTGCATCAACCTAGTTTGCAAGGCACTATTTAGCTCCACACTCTCTTGCAAGGAGATCGATGGCAAAGAGTCGATCAAAAGCACAAGATCCCCCTCGTCCATCGTCGGCATAAAGGCTCTTCCTGTATTAAAGAGTGCATAAAGCGAGAGCACAAAAAGGAGTGCCACCACCGATAAAACGCTTTTGGCATACTTAAATGTTAGATCTAACACACTGCCATAAACTCTTAGCACACCCTCATTTGTAGTGCTTTTTTGGTTAGATCTAAGCAAAAAGCTAGCGATGATTGGTATAAGCACAAGTGATAATACAAGTGAGCTTGTAAGAGCAAATATAATGCTAAGTGCCACGGGCTTAAAGAGTTTGCCCTCAAGCCCCTCAAGACTTAGAAGTGGCACAAAAACTATGATGATGATAGCCACACCTATCGCAATAGATGGTGCCATCGCTTTTGTGGCTTCAAGCACTATACCAAGCCTATCTCGGCTAGATCTGGCCTCGCTAAGTCTAACCACGATATGTTCAACCACCACGATAGATGAGTCCACTAGCATACCTATGGCGATAGCAAGTCCTCCTAAGCTCATAAGGTTTGCACTTAGCCCAAAGATCTCCATCGCGATAAAGCTCATAAGAAGCGAAAAAGGAAGCACCAAAGCAACGCTCATAGCAGATGCCACACTTCCTAAAGATAGCAAAAGCACTAAGCTGATGAGTATGGTGGCTTGCAAAAGTGCCATCTTGATGGTGCTAGTGGCGAGATCTACCAACTCACTTCGATCATAAAAGATCTCGATCCTTGCTTCACCCTCAAGACTATCATTGAGCCTTTTGATCTCTTTTTTTGCACTATCTATCAGTTTTTGCGTATTTGTATCTCTAAGGGCTAGAACGATGCCTTGCACCGCCTCACCCTTGCCATCTTTGGTGACAAAGCCCTCACGAGGTAGATGTGAGATCCTCACATCTGCTACATCGCCCACCTTGATGGAGCGACCCCCAATGCTAGCTATGCTAAGTGAGGCTATCTCCTCTACGCTACTAAGCTGCCCCACACCTCTAACAAAGATGGAGTTAGCACCACGATCTAACCTACCAAGCCCGCTATTTTGGTGGTTTTTGACTATGGCATCATATAGATCTTCCACACTTAGAGCGTAAGCTTGCAATCTATGCACATCTGCAACAACTTCGTAGCTCTTTAGCTCTCCACCTAGTATATTGACCTCTGCAACACCCGCGATACCCCGCAGTCTCGGGGCGATCACCCACTCTAGTAGACTTCGCTTTTGCATCAGATCTAGCGTATCGCTCTCAATAGTAAACATCAGCATATCGCTAAGTGGCGTGCTGATGGGAGCGATCCCACCCTCTATACCCTCTGGGAGAGTATCTTTGATCTCGCTTAGCCTGTGCGAGACCTCATTTCTAGCCCAGTAGATCTCCGCATCATCTTCAAAGTCTATGGTTATATCGCAGATCCCATACTTCGCTAACGATTTTATGCTTCGCTTTTTACTAAGCCCTTGCATAGCACTCTCGATGGGTATGAGCAGTTTTGACTCCACCTCTTTTGGCGTCATTCCGCTTGACTTGATGATCACTTTTACCTGCACGGGTGATAGCTCTGGAAATGCGTCTATGGCAAGGTTTTGGTAGCTTCTAATGCCAAGAAAAAGTACGATAAGTGCAAGCAGTATCACCACTCCACGGTATCTTAAGGCTATACTAATCATGCTCATCGCCCATCATATGCAAAAGCACAGAGAGCCTACTAGTCGCCACACCGCCAGTAAAATCTACAAACTCTATAAAGCTATATGAGCCATCTCTTGCGATCGTGTGCACCTTTGTAGGCATAAACTCACCGCCAAGATCTACAAATACAAACTCCTCATTCTCAAACAGTCCCACCGCACTACTAGGGAGTTTTAGTGCCTTTTTTCTCACAAAAAGCTTCGCCTCCACCACCTCATAATCGCTAAACCCGCTCTCCTTACCACGAAGCACCACCTCGCTACTTTGAGAAGCTGGATCTAGCACTTTAGAGATATTTGCAACCTCTAAGAGCATCTGTTTGCCACCAAGAACCACTCTTAGCTTCTCACCCACTCGCAAATCTTTGCTTCTACTAAGGCGAAGCACCACATCACTCACACCATCTCGCCTTAGTGTAAAACTACTCCCATTTTGTGCCACAAGCACCCCATCAGCTGGGCTTATGAGATCTACACTTAGGTACAACTTCTTACTTGTTGCAAGAGCCTCGATCCTACTTTGACTAAGTCCAAAAGCCTCTAGCACACCCCTAGCATAGGTAGCCCCGCTAGATGCCACACCCAAAGATGCCTTTGAGGCTTCTAAACTCTTAAGCGAGATGATCCCATCATCATAGAGCCTCTCTTTTCTAACATGATCACTTTTTGCTTGCTCAAGAGTACTCAAAGAGGCTAAAAACTCTCTTTGCATATCTATAAACTCGCCTGATCTTAGAGTCGCTATAACCTCGCCCTTTTTCACCCTAGCAAATAGATCTAGCTTTTGCGAGACAACCTCAGAAGCAAATGGCACTAAAATAGTCTCAAAAAGCCTTGCGGGCGGTCTTATGGTAGCACTTGTGCTTGTAAGCATTACCTCATCTACCACCTCAGCTTTTGCTACTTCGATCCCCCATTTTGCCACCTGATCTTTTGCTATATGCTCATAGATCTCATCAGCACACAAAAGGGTTGCAAGCAGTAGAACTAAAAAAACTCTCATAAACTCCCCCTTATCTGCAACACAGCAAGTAGCTCAAATAGTGTCTTGTAGTACTCTTTTTTCGCCTCTACAAGCCTCATCTTTTGATCCAGATAATCCCTTTGAGCAAGCATATACTCATGAGTGGCGATCTCACCTAACTCATACGCCCTCTTAGAGATAGCTAGTAGCTCATTTTTGTACTGCTCTACTAGCCTAGCAGTTGAGCTGATGTTCTCATAGTCAAGCTCAAGCCTCTTTTTAAGAGTAGCTTGAGTGATGCTTTTGCTCTTTAGATACGCCTCTTTTTCATAGATGCTAGCACTCTTTTTGTGCAGTGCTTCCGCCTTTTGATGCTCCTTTTTTGAGCTAGTTACACCAAGAGGTATAGAGAGATAGAGCTTTGCTCGCTTCATATCGATCTCATCATCAAAACTAAGCCCAAGCGAGTAGTCGCTAACGCTAGATCCAAAAAGCTCAGCTTCGCTTTTGTGCGAGAGTGCCTCAAACTCTAGTGATCGCTCTAGCAGATCCTCATACTCACCGCCAAGCTCAGGCTTAGCTGAGATGGTGTAGAGATCACTGCACGCAAGTGGTAAATCTCCGCTTAGATCTAGGCTAAGCAGAAGCTTTTGGCGATCTAGATCTACACTAGATCTAAAGCGTTCATACGCCATCTCTATGCGTTTAAGCTCTAAAGATAGCTCTACAAACTCCTTTTTTGCAATCTCGCCTAGCTCAAACTCTCGCTTTTTTTGCGTCACTATCTCGCTAAAGTAGCTCACATCTGTACTAAAGAGATCTAGCGAGTTTCGATCCAAGCAGATGTTATGATAGGAGAGTATCGCCTCATTTTGCATCTGCAAAAGTGTATGCTCATCTCTTAGCTCCTGCGATCTATTTAGTTGATCTTGTGCATTTTTGCTGACTCTTGTGGCGTTTGGAGTCAAAAACTTCTGCTCCACTCCCGCACTCCACTCAAAAGAGCGTTCACCCTCATCGCTTCTAGCCCCACCCGCTCCAAGCTCAAGCTCAAGTGGCTCTAAGGCTATGAGAGCTTCGCTTGATCTAACATTTGCAAGCCTTAGCTCATCTGCTTTTTTGGCAAGTGAGTGCTTTGAGAGTGAAGCTTTTATGGTAGCTATATCTACCACCTCAGCACTTAGGCTAAGGCACGCAGATAGTATTAGTAGTATATATTTCATTGTAGTCTCCTTTTTTAGTTTTTGATCTGCTAAAAAATGATCGGAGGTTTAAGCTTAAAGTGTGAGTAGTGTGAGGTTAAGGAGCTTTTGTACTCAAAGTGCGTCGCAACTCTAAGCAGGCTAAGAGGTGTTTTGCAAAGATCAACAAATAGCACTAAAGAGTGAAGCACGCTATGGACAAAACAGACGCTGTGATCACCTTGCAACTCGTATGTTTCGTATGTGTGATGGGTTTGTGCACACGCATTTTCTACGCTATGGTGCGAGCTATCTAGTGCCTCATAGACGAAGTCATGAAACACAAAAAAGCTAAAAGCAAACAGTAAAGCTAGTGTAACAATTCTACCTTTTTGCATAACCCATCTTACCAAAAATGGCATTAAACAAGATTGAATATTTAGCTTGTTATAATCACCGCTATGGATATAAATGAGTTACGAGGCACTACCATCTTACTCTTTGGCAAGCCCAGAAGCTTCGAGATGAGCGAGTTTTTAGCCGAGCTTTCGCACCACAATATCACCCTAGCTAAAAGCTATGAGAGCAAAGTCTCTCTTATAGTTGAGGGCAAAATGATCTCCCCGCCCCATCAAGCGATCTGCGATGATCTCTACAAGCAAAACGAAGCACCATTTGTGGGCATAGATGAGCTTGAGAAGCTTCTAGCAAAGCACATCGATCCAAAAACACTACTGATGAGCCTAAAACTAAGCAACAACAGATCTAGAGTGGTGGCATTTTTGAAAAACCGCTCCATTAGCGATGAGCTATTTTTAGATCTGCTTCGCCTCTACGACTGGGGTGAGGAGGACTTTTTTGAGAGTGATGATAACCGCGATGTGAGTGCTTCGATCATACTTCGTTTTTATAAAAACATAGAGACAAACCACAATGTGCAGTACGCCACAACGGGGCTAGTTCATCTGCTTGCTGGAGAGCTAAGCAGTAGCGTCATAGATGCTATCTACTCACTAAAGCCACTGCGACTTACCTCAAATGCCTCTTTGCGACACATCATCGCTGCTCACCCATCAACAGATGAGAGGATCATCTTAGATCTTGCAAGCAGTGCAGATGAGAAGATGCTCTTGATGCTACTAAGCAGATCAGATCTTACTCTTAAGGCTCAACAAAAGCTCTTTGATCTAGGCTTTGTGAGTGAGCTTAGCAGGTATGCTCACTTAGATATAGATCTTGCAAAAAAGATGCTCTTGCTCCCAGATCTAGCCTCTAGCGTAGCCTCGCATATCACCTTAGATGATGAGCTTTTTAAAACCCTTCAAGCAAACTTTAGCATCTTTCTTGCTAGCAATGTCTCGCTAACTCCTGCTATGCAAAGAGATCTTTTAGAGGATACAAAAGCCCTCTTAGATCTTGCAAAAAACCCTGCACTAAGCGAAGATATAGCAAGAGAGCTACATAAAACTAACAATGAGCAGATCATCAAGCATCTAGCCTCCAACACCGCCACGCCACAAGATCTACTAGAGCTAGTCGCAAAAGATGGCACTTTTGATGAGGCACTCTCTTCTAATAGCTCCACGCCACCGCACATACTTGAGCTACTCTACACTAGATCTAACAGTACCTCGCTTATAAATCTCGCTCGCAACACCGCAACACCTATTGAGATACTCTATCAGCTATTTTTAGATCCAAAACTAGCCAAAGAGGTGAAGCAAAACAAGAGCTTTGCCAAACATATAAGATCACAGGAGTTAGGATGGTAGCAAGCAAGCTCATAGGAGCGATCTCTGCTCTAGTTGAAGAGAAGATCGCTCTATTTTTATGGGGTTCCCCAGGGGTTGGAAAAAGCTCCATCGTTAGAGAAGTAGCCAAAACCAAGGGCTTAGAGGTTCTAGATCTAAGGCTCTCTTTACTAGATCCCACAGATCTAAAAGGGATCCCATTTTTAGACAAAGATGCTAGAAGTGCTATCTGGGCACCGCCATCGTTTCTGCCTCGAAGTGGCAAGGGCATACTATTTCTCGATGAGCTAAACTCCGCCCCGCCAAGTGTGCAAGCAGCGGCGTATCAGCTCATACTAGATCGTCGTGTGGGTGAGTACGCTCTGCCTGATGAGTGGGCGATTATAGCAGCGGGTAACTTAGAGAGCGATAGAGCTTTTACCTACAAGCTCCCCTCAGCTCTAGCAAACCGCTTTGTGCATTTTGAGATGGAAGTTGATGCACTAGAGTGGCGAAGTTGGGCGTTTAAGAGTGGAGTAGATCCACGCATCATCGCCTATATAGATAGCAAAAATGAGCATCTCTTTAGCTTTGATCCCGCCTCAAATGCTAAGAGTTTTGCCACCCCTAGAAGCTGGGAAGCAGTTAGTAAGATCCTAAAAAGTGGCATAGATGAGAGCCTGCTTTTGGGTAGCATCGCAGGAGCAGTGGGTAGAGAGATTGCTGTCTCATTTTTGTCATTTGTGCTAGTTATGGAGAGCTTGCCAGATCCAAAAGCGATCCTTGATGGGAGTGAAAAAACGCAGTGCAGTGACGCATCACAGCTTTTTGTACTCATAAGCCTTCTTGTTAGCACCTACTTAGCAGATCCCTCCAAAGAGGCTCTAGCAAACCTGCTTAGCTACTCGCTAGATCTAAAAAGCGAGTTTTCACTAAAACTAGTGCGAGATCTACAAAACAGTGGCGTAAACCTAGAAAAAGAGGAGCTTTTTGGCAAGTGGTGTGACAAATTTAGCTACCTACTTACATAAAAAGAGAGTATATATAGTATGAGTAACTTTAAGAGCAAACTTCTTAGAAAAAAGGAGTACGAAGCAAGCAAAAGTGGGTTTAACAAAAACTTAGGAGCCATCTCGCTGATGCTTTTAGGTGTTGGTGCGACTATCGGAGCGGGCATCTTCGTCATCACAGGAAAAGCAGCTGCTACAATGGCTGGACCTGCTATCATTATAGCCTTTATCATCTCAGCTGTAACTATGGGGTTATCGGCTCTAGTTTATGCTGAACTAGGCTCAAGCATACCCATCTCTGGCGGGGCGTATAGCTACACCTACACCATCTTAGGCGAGGGGATCGCGTGGCTAGTTGGGTGGAACCTCATCTTAGAGTATGGGCTTGTCGTACCCGCTGTTGCAAGTGGGTGGAGTGGCTACTTTAGGGCGTTTATGGAGAACTTTTTTGAGTTTAAGTTTCCACTTGCCATCAGCGGGGCGTTTGATCCCGCAAATGGCACATATGTAGATCTATTTGCTCTACTTATGAGTGCAGCTATCTTTACGCTACTCACCTTTGGGATCAAAAAGTCTGCGTCATTTAACAACTTCATAGTGGTTATAAAGCTCGCTGTACTGGCACTTTTTGTCTTTGTGGGTATCAAGTATATAAACTTTGATAACCTAACAAACTTTATGCCATTTGGGTGGAGTGGGGTGCTTAGTGCCTCTTCGCTTCTTGTCTTTGCTTACCTTGGCTTTGATGCAGTCTCAACTGTTGCAGAGGAGACTAAAAACGCTCAAAAGAACCTCCCCATCGGACTTATTGGCTCGCTTGTGCTCTCCACCCTACTCTATATAGTAGTGAGCTTCGTGCTAGTTTCAATGATCCCTTATGAAAGGCTTGACACAC
>JACDJB010002161.1_pt1 | contig 14690 bp, 16 predicted proteins | sample 7454121 | NCBI WGS metagenome assembly JACDJB01 (sample SAMN14253290, study PRJNA609438) | sludge metagenome | isolation source: sludge after 25d culture with pyrite | collected 2018-12-20 | reverse complement strand
ACCATGTCTTCCCGACCACCCTTGACGGAGCCCCTGCCGAAGGAATGCTCTCTTTTTTGAAGTGGTTTTGAGAAATGTTTTTTCCCATTTTAGGACATTTCTATTTTGCTCAGACTAGGACATTTCTATCTTGCCTTGACAATTATAAAATCTTTTTTTTCACCTCTAGTTTCTGTTATAGCGAATTTGTGTGATGCAAATAGATTTAATTCGTAAAATAATCACACGATCATTAGTGCGGTTTTTCTAATTATCAATAGAGGACACTTTTATTTGAATTCTTGACATTCAATTCCGGGATTGATAAGATATGCCATTATTAATAACAAAGGATTCCCATGCAAACCTATCTCAGTTGGGTGACTCAAAACCCATTATTATCTGCAGCCATTCAATTTCCTATTTTAGGCACACTAGGTGAAGTAATCTCTTTCAGCGTTCAAAACAAAAAACTGGCGCTTCCTTGCTCTTGGTTGCAATTGCTGGGAAAAGTGATTGCCTGGGCAGTATTGGGCATTGTTATCAAGTATGGTTTTGCCGGGATGAAGGGATTTGTGCAGGCATTACTTGATCACCAATTATTACCGGCTTTTCTTTCAGATGGCTTGGGATGGGCATTTGCTGTCTCAGTATTCACGAATATATTGTTTGGTCCCCAAATGATGGCTTTTCATCGTGTGGAAGACAACTTGATTTTGAGACAGAAAGGCTTCCAGGGCATTACTAAAGCCTGGAAGACTCTTGTCTGGTTCTGGATCCCTGCACACACGATTACCTTCTTATTGCCACCAGATTTACAGATTGGCTTGGCTGCTGTGTGGTCATTGGTTTTAGGAATCATCATGGGTGCAACCAAAAGACCATCATAAACTTTTGAATGTTAAACCATTTCAAAAAGGTTTAAAAACCAAACTCTTCTTCCGGTAATAGAAAGAAGAGTTTGATCATTAATGATTTCAAAAAACATGAAATTTTTCGAAATCAAAAAGGTGAAATGAAATTACCGAACAACCAAAGGTAAAAATACCAGACTACCCTCTTTGACATAAAGATATGTGGAAATGGTTTCACCATCCAATTCTGCTGTTATGGTTGCGTAACTTCCAGATGATACATGTGAGGTTTTGATAGGAAAATCGATCGTTGTTTTACCAGCTGGAATTATCACAGTTGCAGTTGGGATTGTTACAAAATCTTTATTACTTGAAATATTCACTGCAGCCCCTCCTTGGGGTGCTGGAACATCTAGAATTATGGTGCCTGTTACATCCGTCCCACCAGAAACTTCATTTGTGCTAAGTGAAAGTTGCTGAAAAGTAGGATTAATTAAATTTTCAGTAACAGTGAGTGTAGCAGTTTTAGTTATACCATTCAGTTCGGCTGTGATGGTTGCTATATCACCAGTCAAAACAACAGAGGTATGGATGAGGAATTCTTGACTTATCTGACCGGCAGGTATTATCACTGTTGTAGCTGGGAGTTGAACAAAGTCTTTGTTACTTGAAATATTGACCCCAAGTCCACCTGTAGGGGCTGGAATATCGAGACGGATGGTAGCAATTAAATCTAACCCACCAATAATTTCATTCGGGCTGAGAGATAGTTGCTGAAGAGTAGGTTCTTGTAGGCTATCATTGACATAAAGATTTGTGGTTTTCCTAATACCATTAAGTTCTGCGGTAATTGTAGCAAAATCATTATTAGCAGTGGATGTTTGAATTGGAAAAGTAGCACTCTGTTGCCCAGCTGGAATTATCACAGTTGCAGTTGGGATTGTTACAAAATCTTTATTACTTGAAATATTCACCGCTGTCCCTCCCTCAGGAGCTGCAACATCGAGCTGAATTGTTCCGGTTACACTCGTTCCACCAATGACCGCGTTGGTGCTTAGAGAAAGCTGTTGCAGCGCAGGAACTGGGGTGAAATTAGTTTCGATTGCTCCGATATCGCAACGACCTTGTAAGATCCTTGGGAATGCTTCACGACCTCGTTGATCAAACAATAAATTTATATCAACACTATTTTTACATCCTGCGGGGTTACCACGATTCACAGCAAGGCTCTCACTGTTAGGAACATGTGCGAACGTAAGCGGTTCTCCAAAATATTCAAACACCTGTAAAGAGCCTAACAGAGGATCGACAGGAAGGTTAACCGTACCCATAAAATTGCCTGTTTCACTACCTGATATCAAGCTATTGAGTCCCTTTGATCCAAGAATATTGTATCCTTTGGAGTTTATAGTTCCTTCCCAGTCATGATGATAGAAGAAAAGAATGGGGGCAGGGTCAGGAGCATGGCTTGTATTTTGGGCAAGGATTGAATTCTGGATATTTACGATAGCCCCATTGGTATTATTTACCCTCAAACCGCCCCCTACACCAATATTGGATTTATTTTGATTGGCGATATTTTTTGTGATGGTTACATTATTAAGGTTGGTAGCTCCCCTATTGATCACAAAAATGCCACCGCCATGAGTACTTGCATCATTGCCACTAAAGGTAGTGTTGTTAATTTCTACCAGACGAGAGGAGGAATTATTGGAGATGAATGCACCTCCTCCTCCATGAATAGATTCTGTTCCTAAAGACAAATTTTCTCTGAAAACACTTGATTCTATTTCAACTTTGCTATCTTTAATTGAAATTCCTCCACCTGATTGAGCAGAATTACCATCAAAATCACTCTTACTGATGCTTACCCCAACCCAATTATCTTCGAGAAATATTGCGCCACCCTCTAACTGGCTGGTATTTTCCGTAAAAGATTCGTTCTCAAGTGAGGTATTCCCGTTATTATAAAAATATAGTGCTCCTCCATTTGTTGCATCATTATCTTTAAAGGTGTTGTCGGATAATGCCAATGATGTTTGCCAGGTATAAATCGCACCTCCTTTATTTGACGCTAAATTGCTTTTAAATGTCGAATTCCTGATTTCATGAAATTTTGATAATTCATTTAGAAATATCGAAACTGCACCACCGTCTTGGTCTACTTCATTATTTTCAAATATTGAATTGACAATTTTTAATTTGTTCCCGCTATGATTAATAGCTCCGCCTAATTCGCCAGCTTGATTTGTTTTGAAAGTAGAACTGGATATTAATGCATCACCATTAATTGAAGATATCGCTCCACCATAAACTTCAGCAACATTGTTATTGAAATGTGAGTTAATCACCTCTACAGAGCCAGTATTATAAATGGCACCTCCGTGTCGGGCTTGATTGTTATTAAAAGTGCTATTTAGTATAGTGAGCTCACCTTTGTTATTGATTGCGCCACCAGATGCTGCTATTCCATCGTAGGTGTTATCCAAAAATGTACATTCACTGATCGTAACTTGAATTCCATTACCAATCGACAATGGATTACGAGATCCGTTCTTTATGGTCAAAGACTCCATATTAAGTTTACTTTGATCATGAAAAGAAAACACATATCCTAAGTGTCCTTTGATGTCGATTGTCCCATTTTTGCCATAAATATTCACCGTAGCTTTTTTTATTTCTGGAAGATACCCCTGGATTCGATAAACAAGTCCATTTTCGAAGGTGATATTAACAATATCGCCAACATTTTTTGTCGCTGCTTCCTGCATGGCAGCCAGGAATGTGCAGTTTTTGTTGTTTCCCTCCTGGCAAACACCATCGGTTGGATCACTGTCAGACCACCATTCATTGGAATTGACGGTGAAATTATAAACTTTTGATGCCTGAACGGGAGTGTAGGATCCGAAAAAACTTACTAACATACATAATATCAGGAAGCAAATTCCTTTTTTTCGGATAAATGGATTGTTTCGATTCTGGTGTTTCATCTATTACTCCTTCTCTTGTGGTTATTCAATAATGCATATCTTACTGATCAAGCGTCACAAAAGCGTAAAAAACAAGATAAAATAGATAAAAATAGGTGGGATAGATGGATGGATGGCTAATTTTATTTCAGATATTGTATTGGTAATTTATATAGGATCAAAATGCTTCGAAATCCAACCTGCATTATTTAGGTTTCAAAAATCGGGTTTGATATCCAGCATGCAGGATAGTTCCCTTAATCTGGGAGTAGTCTGAAGATTTGGCAAATCGCCAGGCTGACCCACCATTTTCTCTCAATTACTTGAGGAGATGATTTTTCAGGGATGTCAGTGAAATAATTTAACTTCCATAAGCCATCTGGTTGCTGGTTTTCAACTAACCAGTTTATGGCTTTTTTATTTGAGGCTCATGGGATGAAATACCAATTTTTACCAAATTGTCCAAGGCGGACACCAGATTATTCCACCCAAATGGGTATTCGAATCGAATCCAATATTTTGGATCTTGATATGATGTGTATGTGTCCGGTTCTAAATATCTAGATTTCAATAAGTCAGCTGCGTGCCTGGCTTCTATGGAATAACGGTAATTTGGGTGAGCAGCGAAAGCGCGCAGGACCATGCCTGTCCAATTATGGGAGAAAGGTTTGGTACGGTCTGGCTCGACTGGTGGCAAAAATTCAGAGGACAATTTATATTGTGTTTCCCGGTCAAATTTATGTGTGATCATGGGAATTGACCAGCCGCCATCATCCTGGCGCATCGACAGCAACCATTGGAAGCACTTTTCAACACGCGGATCATCTTTATAGCCTGCATCGATGATGGTGGCAAGGATTACTCCAGTGTGATAAGTTGCGTATTGGTTGGCGAGAATCCCTCTCAAATCTCCAGCTTCCGCCTGGCATGTAAATAGAAATTCAATCGCTTTTTCAAGCCCCAGATACGATCGATTAAATCCATATTGATAAACCAGGTGATTGACTTGACGCCAGGTGTCTACCAACTCATGACGAACAGCAGGATGTTGGTTTTTATCGGTTCGTGGTCAACTTCCATCAGCTAATTGTTTCTTGAGAATTTTTCGTGGTTCAGGAAGATCCCACAACTTATAAATTGAACCTACTTTCAGGTTGAGTAAATCCCGATCAACGAAATATCCAATCGCAGAATGCCCGCTGTTTTTTAAAGCAGGAATTGGGTCAAAGGTGAGAAGGTTTTGCCAATTTTGTATCATTAAATTGTTTGATTTAATCATTAAAGGAGATTTTTTTTGTTTTATCTGTAATAATAATGCTCTTTCTCCCTCAATTGTATTACACCAGGCCTCTTCTAAACTACGAAATTTCATTTGCAATTCCTTTTCTGCTTTGGCTGCTGAAGACTGCCAGTTATCTTTTGCAGAAAAGATAAAATCCTTACAAAAAACGATTGGGAGCCCAAATAATCGCTCAAAAGGTCCAGCTACACAGTTAATAATTATTGCTAATGAATTTGGTAAGCAAAACCATGTTTTTTTAAAACCACCTTCACAATTATTCCAATCCGCTATCATTTCTCTATGTGTTTAATTCCCATTGGAAAGAAGGTAGACTTCACCAATTTTTCCATACTCTACACATCGAGCGATACCTTCTGCTACATCATCCACAAAAACATGAGCTAATTTTCCATTCGGTGTCCATAAAATGGGGGGTAGGCTATGGTGGACATACATTTTGACAAGATACCCAATCGCAGAGTGGTCTCCTGGTCCAATTACCCTGGCTGGGCAGGTTATGATAATTGCTGCTCCTTGTTTTTGTAATTCTGTAGCAATTTCATGTGCTTTCATCTTGGTTTCTTCATAATAAGTCAATGTTGGATATTGTCTTTTGTAGGACTCATCTGCAATAATCTCTCCTGTTCTTCCGAATGCCAGAATCGAAGAAGTATGAATAATTCGAGGAATGCCTAATTCAATGGCCAGATTAAGTGTGTTTCGGACACCTTCAACGTTGATTTTGAACATTTTTTCATGATCTTGTTTGCGGATCCCGAATTCGTACCAACCAGCATTATTTATCACCACGTCAGAACTTTGCATATTGTCTCGCATGGATTCGATATCAGTGATATCACCTTTCACAAGGTGAGCACCTAATGATTGAACTTCCTTTGATTGAACGCTTTCCGGATTGCGCACCAATGCAGTGATTTCCCGGCCTCGGTTGATCAAGCGTTGAGTTAATGGTCTGCCTATGAACCCGGCAGCATCGGTTAGAAAGATTTTCATAGATCCCTCCCTGATAAATACCAAGGGTCTGAAATCATGAAAGTTTCTTGAGTTTTATCTCATGTAAAGTAGGTTGCAATGTTTGAGAATTCACCGATGATGGATGCTTGGTTCTGTTTAATAAATCATAACAAGTTAGTCCAATTATTCATATTTTTTGGTAAGTATGCCCAGAAACTATTTTCACCTCATGGTGAGCTTCTGAAAATTTTTTTATTCGTTGAACATGTTTTCCTAACACCATTCGATTTAACCAATTAGGTGTTACGTCATACTCAGCATTCGCTGGCATGGCATCACCTGCTTGAAACACCCAACCATTTCCATCTTCAATAGCTACCCCACAATGACCGGAGGTATGACCAAAGAGTGGAATTAGTAACATTCGTGGCATAAATGGAAGGGGAATGGCATCAAACTCAAACCATTTTTCCGTGCATTGTTCATAGGTCACCCAATGAGGTTGATGTGAGAAATCTGCTTTGTCATAAGCACTCCATTCCAGCAAAGTTTTTGGTTTGAGCATAGCTTCATATTCTTTCTGATGCAAATGCACTTGTGCCCATGGAAAATCCGGTAATCCCCCAGCATGATCAAAATGGAGATGGGTCTGGATAACGTGTTTCACATTGGTCGGTGAAATTCCCATGGTTTCTAACTGTCGAATAGCTGTTTGTTGAGGTGCATATGGGATACCAAACAGATAGCGAAACAATCGTACCCGGTGGGTAGGGGCTTCGTAATCATGCAATCCTAAACCAGTATCAATCAGAACAGGTCCCTGATCGGTATCTACCAGGACCGTTAAGTTCCCCACTTCCCAACTTAACAACTTGGGTCGCATGGGTGCACAATTTATGTAACTGATGGCCATAACCGCTCCTTGGATCTGTTAATTATCCCACTCTTAAACAAAAATGCCCATCATTTTTCGACAGGCATCTTGTAGATTATTCGATTGCTAATTAATGTTTGCCGCCTCTGGCTAATTCTTCGATTTCATCTCGTTGAGAATAAATCCTGACCAGTTTGCCATCCTGCATAAGCAGTACGCGATCGGTATATTCCACCATTCGCAAATCGTGGGTAACCATGATACCAGCGCGGTTCTGCTCGTGGATCAGGCCCGCGAATGTCTCCACCACCTGATAGGCGCGTTCGGTGTCCAGGCTGGCGGTGGGTTCATCGGCCAACACCAGGCTGGGGTTGTGAATAAGAGCGCGGGCGATTGCCACGCGTTGTTGCTGCCCACCGGACATCTGCCCGGGTAAATTGTGCATGCGTTCCGCCAGGCCCAGCCGTGCTAAGAGTTCTCTGGCACGGAGCCTTCCGGTTTTATCCAGTCGATTGTTCAGACGCAACATCAATTCTACATTTTCCACTGCAGTCAGGTAGGGCACCAGGTTATTAGCCTGAAAGGTAAAACCAATTTTTTCACGACGCATACTAACGCGTTCAATATCATTCTTGCCAGCCAAATCTTCACCATCTAACAACACTTTTCCTGCTGTAGGTTGTAAGAGAGCCGCCAGGATAGAGAGCATGGTCGTTTTTCCCGAGCCACTCGGTCCCACCAGTGCGACGAACTCACCAGCTTCTACCCGCAAGGAAACGTCATCAACTGCTTGAATGGTTCCCGATTCACTCTGATAGGTTTTTACGACAGATTGAGTTTCAAGTGCATAAGTTGTCATGATGATAATCCCAATGCTTTCAATGGCTCAATGCGAACCGCATAGCGAATGGATACCAACCCGCCCAGAGGGCCAATCAATAGGAGTGCTATGATGGTTATGGCTGAAGTTGTCCCGTTGAATACAATCGGTACCGTTGGTGGAAAGAATAGTGAGAATGAAAAAGTAAACAAAGCTCCGATAAACACCCCAATCACAGTAATCAACACAATTTGGAAAATGGAGGACAAAGCAACGACAGGATTCGCTGCACCAATTGCCTTCAGTACACCAATTTGGGCTACTTTTTGCAGGATCTGGATCTGGAAGAACCCGCCAATAACGAGGATGCCTATGAAGAGGGTGAATCCACCCTGCGTTTGTAAGGTGCTCATTTGAGCGGAGTAACCAGGCAATGCCTGAATTGCTTGTGTTAGTGTGGCAGTTTCCACATTATCAACCCGGTTCACAATTCTTTGGCTGACCAATTCCAATTCAGCTGGATTATCCAGTTTTACCAAAATTACATTTCCGACCGAGGTCAGACTGTTAACTTCAGCCTCTGATTTTGGTCGGATGCGATCCCATGTGAAGAAGGGTACGAAGACTGAAGGCTGCAATTGAAATTGTTGTCCATCAGTAATACCAACAATGCGCAGATCAAAGAATTCATCGCGCGTACCTTGTGTTACGCGTAAAGTTATGACATCATCTACCTGTAGACCACTGCGAATGGCTGTGTTGCTATCGATGATAACCTCTGATGCCAAATCTGTACTGAGTTGACGGCCTTGCTCTACCATAGGTTCACCGGTGCGGCCTGGCTCGATACCAAGCAATGCTACTTTGAGCGGCTCTTCAGCATCTGAAAGGATCAATGTTGCACTCGAAGAGCCCAAAACAGCAGCATCAGCGACACCATCTACCCGGCGAACAGCGGCTAAGCGATCTCTACCCAAGCGGCTGGCTGCAACAACGTTATCTGCTTTTGCCTGGAAAACAATTAATTCCGCATCCAGTTTGGATAGATATTCACGATTTCCATTTCCTAAACCTTCTCCCAGTGCAGCAATAAATAAGACCAGCAAAGTGATTAGTGCAATTACCATGGCAACCAGAAGGAAACGACCGCGATTACGCCAGACTTCCTTGAATGCCAGGAACATTGCAATTGAAAAAGTTTTTCCCATTATTTCATCCTTTGCATCAAGGTAAGAATTTCACGCCTGCGGTCATACCCCAGCGAAATTGAGGATCAATTTCTTCCAATGTAATAGTGGCTGTGTAAGTGGTATCACCACGTTTTTCCTCGAAAACCAATTCAATATCGCTTACCTCACCTGAGAATGTTTTTTCTGGTAATGCATCTAAAACCACTTCCACTTTCTGACCAATTTTGATATTTACGACATCGATTTCGGTAAGGTTATCTGTTTTAATTTCCCAGTTTGCAAAATCAGCGAAGGTAATGACCGGTACACCCACAGCAACTCTTTCTCCGACCTTCAGGTTGATATTGGCAACATTCCCGGTGGCGTTTGATTTGAGTTGGTGATTATCAATATTTGTTTGAGCTGCTAACATGGCAGTCATAGCTGTTGTTACTCTTGTTTCGGCAGCATTCAATTGATCAGGGTTGATACCGTTACCTTCTTCTAAATCGGACAGATTTGCTTCGGCAAGTTTTAACATTTCTTCGGCAACTGTCAGTTTTAATTGGTTCTCTTCGTTATCCTCTGTATCAAAATCTTCCAGTGCTTCTTCCAGTGCTGTTTGCGCGTTGAAAACATCCAGTTTTGCCTGTGCCAGGTTAAGGTCTGCATTCTTTTTGAGATTGTTCAGGGCAATTTGTGCATTTTGAACTTCTAACTGGTTTTGTGAGAATGCCACCATGGCTTCATAAGGCACATCCAATTTTGCGATTACCTGACCTAATTCGACAGCATCTCCTTCATTGACTGATACTTCAAGCACTTGCCCGGGTACAGAAAAGGATTGATCCAAATAATTAGCAGGCAACAGCTTGCCTTCTGTGATTAGATAATTTTGCATGGCAATTGCTTCTGTTTCTACGGGTTCTTCAACTTGTGGGCTGCAACCAGAAATTGCGAGTGTAGTAATTATGAACAACCCTAATAATATTGATAATTTCTTCATTTTATTTCTCCTCTTCATCTGTGATGCCTGGTCCTACCGGGCCTTCGAATGGTTGATCCCAACTGGATGATAGTACTCCGCTGAGCAATAATTCCAATGGGGGATGATCCGCGATGTGATCGTAATAATAGGGCAATAATATTTGCCCGGATTTACTAATAATGAATGTGCCAGACATCTGCATGGCATCTTGTCCTTCAGGCGGTGGTTCTACATGAAATCCCTTTTTGCGGGCTTGTGATACCGCCGACCACACTTTTGGATTGAGAAAAGTTTGGAATAAATTTCCCCTTTCCAAACCATACAGATCGTAAGCCTTGCGTTCAGGATCGCTGAGCATTAATAAACCAGGAGCAAATTCTTTTGCAAACAAAGCAGTTACCTGCGGTGTACCCTGATTTATGATTGCCAGATTTAATCCAGCATCCGCAATTTTTTCTTTCCCAGCTACAAACTCATCCAGCATTTCTTTGCATTGCGTGCAGCCAAAATGACGGGTAAATGCCAACAACAATGGCTTTTCTTGCCAGAGCGTGGATAACTGAACGGGCTGTCCATTCAGATCCAGGACTTTGACATCAGGGGCGTTTCGATAAAAATTTAATTGGTTTTTTCTAGCCATAACTCTCCTGCTTGTTGAATTTTCTTAATTTTAATGGCAACAACTTAAATTGTACTAAGTTTGTACAATGTTTGTAATACCAATTTCAATCAATTCGTGCTTTAATATGACTGAAAGAGTGCATCAATTGATTTTTAGTAAGTCGTTGCGTTGTATAATGATTGATATCAAAATGTTAACTAAAGTTAACTTTATAACAAATCAATTTTTATGCCAATGATCGTGAATAGAAGCGAAATGATACGGAATGTAATGAGAATGCGAGTGATGCAGCAAGATGAGCGTTTGAAAAAAGTTTTGCTGGAATGGTCAAATACATTTATGCAATTATCATTAAATGATTTGTCCCGTTACGCTCATTCTGAGGGTCTATCACTGGCGCAGATTTCAATCCTGATGCATCTTCATTTTCATGGAGCTTGTGAGGTGACAAGGTTTAGTGAGATGCTGCAAATTTCCCGCCCAGCTGCCAGCCAGATGATCGAGCGATTAGTACAACAAGGTGTGGTATATCGCTTTCCAAGTCATAACGATCGCCGGGTGCGTTTGGTTGATTTGACAGCGTCCGGAGAAAAAATAATTTTAGAAAGTTTAGATGCACGGGTGGAATGGGTGAATGAACTGGTTTCTAGTATTTCAGGCGAAGAGCGTGAACAATTTTTCGTTCTGCTAACCAGACTGAACCATTATGCCGCTCAAAAAGAAGAATAATTATCAAGGGTATTTAGTTTGATAGGAGGATAGAATGCCAAAAGTATCAATAAATGCAACAGCACCAGATTTTGAACTACAGGATTATGAGGGTAAAACGGCCCGTCTGTCAGATTTCAAAGGAAAATCGAATGTGATTTTGATTTTCAATCGTACCTTTACCTGACCATTCTGCCAGGCGCACATGGCGCAGTTGCGTCAAGATTATCAGAAATTTGTTGATCGTCAGGCGGTAATGCTGGTGTTAGGACCGGAAAATGCGGAAGCGTTTGAAAAGTATTTCCGCGAGAATGATTTACCCTTTGTGGGTTTGCCGGATCCGAAAGCCAGCGTGCTCAAGCTGTATGGACAGGAAGTGAACCTATTCAAGTTGGGTCGCATGCCAGCTCAGGTGATTGTGGATAAAGAAGGAGTTGCTCGTTTTGCGCATTATGGGCATTCCATGTCGGATATCCCCGAAAATGTGGAGTTGTTGGGATTGTTGGATGAGATTAATGAATAATCGGCTAGGTAGGCGTTTCTGAAAATTGACCTAACGGTCAGCAATCGTTAGGTCAATTAGACGAATCAGTTTTATTATTTATTGGAGGAAATATGGATATCGTTTTTGTTTTGCAGGTAATTGCGGCGATGTTAACGATTGCAACCGGATTGCTGGCATTAGCTAAGCCATCCGCCGTCCCGGGTTTTACCGGGCTTTCCTATGATGGGCCTAGGGGTATTTCTGAGGTGCGTTCGATATTTGGTGGGCTCTTTATCGCCCTGGGTTCGGCTCCTTTCCTGTTAGGTGAGGGTGCATTTGCTGTGTTAGGTCTTTCTTACCTGGGCATCGCGATTGTACGGCTATTTTCAATCTTTTTCGATAAATCCAAGGAGCAGTCCAACTTAATCAGTTTGGGAATCGAAATCGTACTGGGAATTATTTTAATCCTTTAGAATTTTTTTGAAAGTGGGTGTTTTGCTGGTATTGCCCGGCAAAAACACATGCTGACTAAACTGGTGCTAATGTACCTGAAAAAATTAACCAGGCAAGGGTGGTTTTTGCCAGCAGACTCAAGATGATGTAGGCTCGTTCCCCATATAGATAATCTTTCCAGGGTCCTACTTTTTTGTATTGCAAAATCATGTTGATGGCGAAAATATTGAAGAAGACGAACAAAGTGGGTATGATGGCATATACAAAAGCCGGAGGTTTGGCATCGCCAGATTGAACAGCACCCAGGAAGTACATTAAGATCACGATCCAGGGAATGATTCCAGCCACACAACCATAAATAAAGGCTGTCCAGTTGGTTTTTTGGGTGTGCTGGTTATGAATTTCCATCATGATCCCGAATAAATTCATCATCGCATTCAGACCAAAGATCAAAATCAGTGCGCCCAGATCCCATAGCCCGATCAGCATCCCGATCAGCACAATCATCCAGGATGAACTCAAGGCATATTCGTAGAAGCGAATCGGGTTCATACCTTTCTTGAGATTTTCGACATAGCTCTTATAGCCGATGGTGGATAAATAAAAATGTGCCACGGCTGAGATGAGCAGGAAAACCGCAACCGCCGGGCCAAAACGCAGATCGAGAAACAACTGCGTGTTGGGTTTTAATGACATGGTTGTCAGATCGAAATTCAGGTAATTGGTGAAAATTGGATAGGTTGTGTCATTACTGACCACAATCATAAAGACACCCTGAATGAGATGTAGAAATCCCATAATCAGGTTAAAACGTCGCAACCCCTTAAGCTTCTTTTCCGGAATCGTTTTTAATTCTGATGGCTTTTTTCGCTGGTTATTCATCCCGAAGTCTCCCTTTCATATCGCGTATCAATACCTTTACTTGTACCAAAAATTGAGTTTAATTACCACACTTTTCTGGCAGCAACTTAAATGAGAGGAAGGGGATTTTCAGCAGTGATCACTGCCAAAATCACCCGAACTGCTAAAAATCCAGACCTAGGTTCTACCCATTTGAAAATAGATAAAAAAAAACCGGTTTTGAACCGGTTTGTGATTTCGTAAGCATGGATCTTTCCTTCGGAAATGGGCTAATCCGTGGAATTTTATCCAAGACTGGAATTATTCTGGTATTCCCTGAAAACCTTACCAAAAGAAACTTTACATCAACCAGCGAGCAATGAAGAAACTTGCCAGACTAACCAGAGTGCTCAGTACAGTACCCCAGATCATATCCACAACGGTCACCAGCAATGGCCAGTCTTTGATGGTCGCCAGATTGGTGAGATCGTAAGTGGCGTAGGTGATCAGGCCGAACAGGGCAGCTCTCACCAGGGTCATGGCTAATGATCCTTCTTTCACGCCCGGTACCACCACAAACACCAGGATGCCCAGGATGAACAACAGGTAGAAGATAAACGCAGCCAGCCAGTTGGTGGGACCCATCAGAAAGCCCAGGTGTTTAGCATAGAAGTTACGGGCAACCAATCCCAACCAGACCATGTCGATTGCGAAAAAGACTAACAAAGTGGCGAAATAGAGTTTAATATAGGTAAACATCTTTTCCTCAATTCCTCATATAAGTCAGATCATTCACCGGGCACGAATTCCCGCAACTCCCAGCGATGTTGATCAGGGTAATATGCCAGACGAATTGACGGAGTATGTGGTTAGCTGGAGGGGAATTTAGGCGGAAGGCTGAAGGGTCAGGGCGAAAGAAAAAGATTTAGGACGCGGTCCCCCTTCGTGGCACAGGTGACGTTAAGAAATAACAAAATCAAGACACAAATTATTTTTGGTAAAAAAATAGCTGTAACTTAATAGTCACTACTAACAAGCGAGATCCAGACATGCGACGCACCTTGGTTGGGATGGTGCATTGCACTTAGGGATAAATTGGATAGTTTGATTATGGAAGGGGTTTTGTTGAAGATTATTGCAGGAGTGCATTGCACCTTTGAATGATAAGGTTTAGTAAATACAGGTGTATCGCACTTTTGATAGCGTTCTTTCGAAAACAGAAGCAAAATTCTTGTAGGGTACGTTCCTAACGCACCATTTTTTAAATCAAATGAAAATAAGCAATTTGATTACAGCCCAGAGTTTCGGTTGCTTACCCATTCTATTGTGGTGATATAAGTTTTTTTGATTGGTACGTCACCGACGCACCCTTTTGGTGATTTCTTCAGACAACTTCCGATCCCTAAGTGTACCCTGAAGGGTATCTTCGACAACGCACCGAGCTCTAGGTGCCGCGCACTCTTGATACTGTGCTTACAAAGATTACTTTTCCATGAAGGATAGATGCCGATCCCTAAGTGCACAGCACCTTCCGTAGTGCCTCAAAATAAAAAGTTACTTTTAATGTAACGTTGCCTCAAATAAAAATGTTACCGAACAATTTTCCACAATAAAGCTACCTTTGCATCAATACTGGCTCGAAGGGCCACAGGATTCAACTTCAAGTATTGGTT
>JACDJB010002159.1_pt1 | contig 14698 bp, 15 predicted proteins | sample 7454121 | NCBI WGS metagenome assembly JACDJB01 (sample SAMN14253290, study PRJNA609438) | sludge metagenome | isolation source: sludge after 25d culture with pyrite | collected 2018-12-20 | reverse complement strand
GAGCAGAGTCTGGTTGTCCCACCAACGGGAGTGGCACCAACAGCAACCTGTTTCGGTAAAAGCAAATCGACGGCTTCGATCAGGCTGCCCTTCGACAAAAGCACGCCGCGTTCGATCAGATGGCTGAGCTCGCGGACATTTCCCGGAAAATCGTATTGCTCCAGTGCGGCAAATGCTCCCTCCGACAACTGCTTCGACGGGTCTTTCGTCCTCGCAATAAAGTAATCAATCAGCGCAGGCAGATCGCCTTTTCGGTCACGCAGCGGCGGGATGGTCAGCTTGACGACATTCAACCGGTAATAAAGATCTTCACGGAAACGCCCCTCGGCGACTTCTTTTTCCATGTCTCGGTTCGTAGCGGCGACGACGCGGACGGTCACATGGCGCTCGCGGACATCGCCGACGCGCCGGAATTCACCTGTTTCGAGGAAGCGCAGCAATTTTACCTGAAGCGCCAACGGCATTTCGCCAAGCTCATCCAGAAACAGTGTCCCGCCTTTCGCTGCTTCAACGAGGCCTTTCTTATCCTGGCTCGCTCCGGTGAAAGCGCCGCGGGCGTGCCCGAACAATTCGCTCTCCAACAGATGTTCAGGCAGCGCACCGGAGTTCACCGGCACGAATGGTTCATCAGCTCGACAGCTCCAGTAGTGAAGGGCCTTTGCGAACAGCTCCTTGCCGGTGCCGCTTTCACCCTCAATCAGGACAGGCACATCACTGTCGGCAATCCGCCTCGTCATTTCCAATACTTCTTTAAAATTGGCACTGTCACCGATGATCCTGAATTCATTATGCTGGGCTATGATTTTTTTCATCGAGTCATTTTTCTCTTTGAGCGCTTTATTCTCTGCAGCCTTTCCGATCGTCAATTCCAGTTCTGATAGATTATAAGGCTTGGTGATATAATCAAAGGCGCCTACCTTCATCGCTTCAATGGCGGTATCAATCGTCCCGTGCCCGGTCAGGATCAGCACTTCGATATCGGGCTGGACTTTTTTCGTTTCTTTTAACAGCACGATGCCATCCATGCCAGGAAGCCTGATATCATAAACGCCGATGTCGTATTCGTTCTTTTTCACGAGTTCGAGGGCATCCTCTGCCGTACCCGCGCTGTCGACATCGAACCCCTTTCGCTTCAGCCGCCTCACCAATAGCTCCAGCAAATCCTGTTCATCATCAACGACCAACAATCTTGTTGCTGACATCGTAGCCCACCTCCACAGTTTCTAATCTTGAGTTCCGGTTGTCATCTGTTTGCTGTCTGGAAAAACTTCCTCCGTCTTCCCCTGACTGATCTTCAACATCGATTCCTGCTTGCCGTTCTGCCGGCAGCTGGATTTGAACCGTCGTTCCTTCCTTCGGTTTGCTGTCAATTGCGATTGTCCCGCCGAATTGCTGGATGATGCCGTAGCAGACGGACAGACCAAGTCCGGTTCCTTTGCCAATCGGCTTTGTCGTGAAGAACGGATCGAACAGTTTATCCATAGCGTCCGCTGGAATTCCGTGCCCGCTATCGGTCACTTTAATGGAAACCTGCCCGTCATCATCTGCCGAGGCGGAGACGACAAGGCTGCCTTCGCTTTCCAGCGCATCTACTGCGTTGTTGATTAAATTGACGATGACCTGCATCAGCTTTAAACCATCTCCACTGACCATCGGCAGCCTATCCGCGACCCGAAGTTCGAGCTGGATCCGCTGCTTTTTCAGCTTATGTTCGACAAGGCTTACACTATTTTCGATGATTTTCCTAACGCGAATATGTTCTTCTGTCCAATCGTTCTTCCGGGAAAAATTAAGCAGATTTCCGGTAATCCGTTTGCAGCGCTCGGTATTCTCCTTGATTTTACGAAGATAGTGCTCCATCTCTTCTTCATCGAGCTCCTCATCACCGGCCTGGATCCTGTCAATCAAATCCTCCGCGTATACATTGATTGTTGCCAGCGGATTGTTGACTTCGTGTGCGAAGCTGGACGCCATAATGCCGAGGGCACTTAGTTTATCGGTCTGGATCATTGTCTCTTCCATTTGTTTTTGCTCGGTGATGTCCTCAAGCATGACGAGGAATTCACCTTCTTCCTCAATCGCGTGGTTGAGCGGGAACACCCTATGCCTGAAAATACGCTCGCCATTGGCACCATCCTTGAATTTCATGATTTCGTCGGCAATTTTATCAAGGTGTGGACAGGTAATCGGACAATTCAGGCAAGGTGCATTTTCCCCGCCAATCACTGCGTAACACGGCAGCGTCAGCCGATCATCTTTCAGCCACCTTTTTAAAATCGGGTTCATCCACGTGATTTGGTACTCTTTTGTCACGAGCGCAAGCCCGGCACCGATCCCGTTAACAACCACATCAAGTCTTTCCTTCTCCTGCTCAAGCAGTCTTGATTTTTCAAGCAGCTCCTTGCTCATGTCGTTGAAGGAATCGGCGAGTTTCCCCAGTTCATCTGTCCGCCTCATTTTCACAGGACTTATTTTCCGTCCCTGCTTCAAATTGTTCATTTCCCGGTCAATCGAAACAATCGGCCTTGTAAAATAAAGCCCTGCCCAAACGCTGATCAGGCTGACGGTTAAAATCATCAAGGCAACCGCGCCTATCCCGCTTTGCAGCATCCTGGTAATCGGAGCAAAAGCCGTTGTTTTCGGCTGCTCCATTACGAGCACCCAATCCAAATCATTAATTTTTGCTGTCAATCCAATTTCATCCTGGCCGCGAGACGTCTGCTTTTGCCAGAGCTTGCTATAATCCTGGTGGGCGATGACACGTTCTTTATCATCCAGCAAATAAATATAAGAAGAGTGATCCTGCCTCAGTGATGAGATTTTCCCGATGATTTTTTGCAGCTGGACTACAACCCCGATCGCTTTTTTGTTTTCACCTTCGTAAAATGGGATTGCCAGTTTCATGACAGGCTGTCCGTACTGATTGAACTCTACTTGGCCGTACACATTGTCACTCTTTTGCAGCTGGAACCACATTTCGTCAGTGAACCACCGCTCTTTATTACCGGCGATGTTGAGTTCATAGCGTGACACCTTTTTTTCCACTAAACCTTTATCATCCGCAATTATAACCTCCTCGATTGATTCGCTTTGCTGTAGGAGATCGTATAATGCGCTTTGTTTTTCATTCAATAAGTTAAGTGAGGCCAGAACATGGATCCGTTGGAATGTCTGGCTGAATTCATATTCTATTTCCCGAGATAGATTTTCGAGCACGAGATGCTGTTTTTCCAGAATTCTAGTCTCCAAATCAGATTTTACAAATGAATAGTAATAAAGGCTGAGCAGCAGAAGCGGTATCGTCGACATGGCCACTCCGAATACAAGCACCTTATTGCGGATTGTCTGGGAATGCATGAATTCAACCAAAACTTTCACCGCTTCCTCCCTCCTTGTACTTCTGGATGGATCAGGTCGGCGATATGCATTAAATCCTGATTATAGGAAAACCCGAGCGCGTCTTTCGTCTGCTGGTTGACGACAAACCGGATGCCATCAGGCAGTTCAACCGGCAAATCGCCCGGTTTGTTTCCTTGAAGAATCAGGCTGACAAATCTTGAGGCCTGGTATCCCTGTGAATAAAAGCTTGCTCCATAGCTCGCAAGAAGGCCTTTTTCCGCTTCAAATTCATATAGCCCCATTGCCGGGATTTTCTTCTCGGATGTCAGCTTTACAATTTCATCGGTAAGCGATTCAATCCTGAAACTGGGCAGGACCAGGATCGCTTCTCCCTCTGCAACTGATCCCCACAATGTTTCCAGGCATTCATTCGAGCTTGCATCACATGGTGCGATGGCAACTCCCAATTCCCTGGATACATTCATTGTTTCATCAAGGCTCAACTTGCTGACATCTATCTTGCTGTCATATATCACATGCACCCTGTCAATAGATGGCACTAGTGAGGTAAGCATCTCCAGACGCTTTCCCGAGATACTGGCTTGGTAGTTATTGATCCCGGTAAAAAGGCCTCCCGGTGATTTGTAATCCTTTATCAGTCCAAGTTCCTTCGGAGCAGCAAGACCTGCAAAGACTACTGGAATTTCAATGTTTTCCTTATCCATTTTTTCCTTTAAACGAAGGGTTTCGATACCGCCTAGCGTCACAATTAGATTTGGTTTCCCAGCAAGCAGCAGATCGATTTGCCTATCGATCAGCTCTTCATCATCATGTGCGTTTTTCACCGTGAAATGAATGTTTTTGGCACTGTATCCCAAATCCTTTAAGCCGGCTTCCAGCCCAGTGAATTTCTCATAACGGTTCTCACCAATCATCAGGACGCCGATTTTTACTGACTCTTCCCGTTGCACTCCAAAAAACGCATATATAATTGCCGATACGGCTACAATTGTCAGGAAAAAGAAATACCACTTTGTTTTCACGTTCCGCGCCCCCATTTTCCGTATTCACTACCACTATAACGGAAAAAGCAATGTAGCCATCTTGCAAAAAAGGATAATTTTATGAACAAGAACAAAAAGCGCAAGCGCCTTGGTCAGCCCCGACAAGCGCTGGAGGGCCGACCGATGAAGTCGTTCTTTGACTTCGTTGAGCGGACCGAAGCGACTCGAGCTGCTCAAAGCTAACGCTTCTCGCAAGATACTCGAAGAGGTAAATCGGGATGAAAACTGGCTAGGCGCTGGAGCTGGATTAAGAAAACTGCATGCAGTTTCCCACATTTAAAACATTTATAAATCCATACAAAACAAAAAAGGTCCCCCTCTACTTGAGGAGAACCTGATTTCTCGTTTTTATTTCTTTTCGACAGCGTGTCCGCCGAATTCATTTCTTAATGCTGCGACAACTTTTCCTGTGAATGTATCGTCTTCCAATGAGCGGTAGCGCATCATCAGTGACAGCGCAATGACTGGTGCTGCTGTTTGCAGATCCAATGCCGTTTCGACTGTCCATTTTCCTTCGCCTGATGAATGCATGACGCCTTTGATGCTTTCAAGCTTCGGCTCTTTGGAGAAGGCGTTTTCCATCAGTTCCATCAGCCAGCTGCGGATGACAGAGCCGTGGTTCCATACGCGTGACACTTCTTTGTAGTCGTAATCGAATGGGCTCTTCTCAAGGATTTCGAAGCCCTCAGCGATTGCCTGCATCATTCCGTATTCGATACCATTGTGAACCATCTTCAGGAAATGGCCGCTTCCGACTTTTCCTGTATAAAGATAGCCTTTTTCAATCGAGATATCCTTGAAGATTGGCTCAACATGGGCAAAAACCTCTGCGTCGCCGCCGATCATCGTGCAGGCCCCATTGCGAGCTCCTTCCATTCCGCCGCTTGTTCCTACATCCATGAATTGGATGCCGGCTGCAGAAAGCTTTTCTGCACGTCTTAACGTATCTTTATAGTTGGAGTTTCCCCCATCAATCAGAATGTCGCCTTCTTCGAGGTATGGCGTGAACTTCTCGATCACCTGGTCGATCAAATCGCCGGCAGGAATCATCAGCCAGATTACGCGTGGCTTTGGCAGCATGTCCGCCATTGCCTGGTAGTCAGCAGCAATCTCAGCGCCTTCAGCTTTGATTTTTTGCATAGCCTCTTCATTTATATCATTCGCCACAACCTCATGGCCGTTTTCCATCAGATTCAATACCAAGTTATAGCCCATTTTTCCAAGGCCAACCATTCCTAGTTTCACTTCGATGCACTCCTTTTTATGTAACTCTTTTCGTGTAGATTTCAGATAACGAATAGAGCTCAATGATAATACGATATTATCAAATATTTTTTCATATGTATACGTTATTTACGAAAATAATTTTCATACCTCAGTATCTTTTAATCGAAATCGCTTCCCTGATTTTCTGCAGATTTCCTAGTGTCTGTTCCTGCCTGCGTACCGATACTGCAACGTGGAGGACATCCATAAGGCTTAACTGGACGAGTCTTGATGCCAGTGCCTCTGACCGGAAAAGTGTTTCGCGTGATGTGGTGTAAAGAACATAATCCGCTTCCTTCGACAATGGCGACTTGTAATGCCCGGTAATTGCGATGGTCGCTGCCCCATTAACTTTTGCTATTTTCAGCGCTTCTATGACATCTTTATTGCTGCCGCTATGCGAAATCCCGACAGCCGCCTGCCCAGGGCCGAGCAGCGCAGCAGAGATGATCTGCTGATGGCCGTCACTATGTGCATTGCAATGGATGCCTGTCCGCAGAAATTTATGATAGGCATCAAGCGCGATGGCTGATGATCCGCCTGATCCGTAAAAATCAATTCTAGAAGCTTGTCCAAGAACATTAATAATCTTCTCAAGCACTTTGGCATCCAGGAGATTCAATGTCTCTTTCATGGCTTCGATATGTCCGGCGAACACTTTTTCCGCAAGGGTTACGACCTCATCTTCTTCCTTTATTTCTTCATGGATATTCTTGATCGGTTCCACGAGTTCACTCGCCAGCGCAATTTTAAAAGCTTGGTATCCCCTGAATCCAAGCCGTTTGCAAAACCGGAAAATTGTCGCTTCGGCAACAGAGGCATACTCCGCGAACTCGGTGATCGACAGGTGGATGATTTCCTGTGTGTTCTCCAATATATAATCTGCGACCGCCTTCTCCTTAGAGGAAAGCGACGAGTAGATGGCTTTTATTTTAACAATCACATTTTGACCGTTCAGTTCACTGGCCATTTAATTGCCCCCTTCCTGACGACTTTATTTTACCAAAAGATTTTCATCGATATTTATGGATGATGAAAATTTTTTTCACAGTGTGTAAAAAGAAAGGGCCAAACCCTGGTTCAGCCCGATGTACTAATTGATCCTGTTTTTGTAAAAATACAGAACAAAACTCTTGTTCAGTCCGATACAGTTATTAATCCTGATCCGTTAAAATAACCGGACCATCCTTCGTGATCGCAATCGTGTGTTCATACTGGGCAGATAGTGTTCCGTCAACCGTTCTTGCTGTCCACCCGTTTGAGTCCATTTTCGTCGGCCATTCTCCGACATTGACCATCGGTTCGATCGTGAACACCATGCCTTCCTTGAGCCTCGGCCCTTTACCTGGCAGGCCATAGTGCGGGATATCCGGCTTTTCGTGAATGACCGAGCCGATTCCGTGACCGATGAATTCGCGCACAACTGAAAATTCTTCAGCCTCCACATAAGACTGGATTGCATGGCCGATATCGCCAACACGATTCCCCGGTATTGAAGCAGCAATCCCGCGATATAAAGCTTCTTTTGTCACATCCAGCAGCTTTTGCGACTGTTCGCTGACATTCCCCACAGCATAGCTCCAGGCCGAATCGGCAAGGGCACCGTTCAGGTTGACAACCATGTCGATCGTCACGATGTCACCCTCGTTCAGGGCATCTTTCCGCGGAAAACCGTGGCAAACCTCATCATTGATGCTTGCACAAGTGGCATATTGATAATTCCGGTAGCCTTTTTGTTCAGGTGTGGCTCCATGCCTTTTCAAGTAATCCTCAACAAACTGGTCAATTTCCCAGGTCGTTACCCCAGGCTTGATCAGTTTGCGCAGCTCTTTATGAACAGAAGCAAGCAATTTTCCAGCTTCCTTCATATTTTCAATCTCTCGTGCCGATTTGAAAACAATCATTCCTTCATCTCCCTGATTCATTTCATCCTCTATATTATATTATCTTATACGTAAAATTCCGCAAAATGAACCAGTCCATCTCCACTTTTCATGCCGCTGTTCAATTTTTTAAAGCGAGTATTTCACTTTTATAGCGACTTTTTCGTTTTTATAGCGAGTTTTCATTTTTTTTAGCGACTTTTTCATTTATATAGCGACTTTCAACTTTTTATAGCGAATTGGAAATTACACTCGTTTTTTTCCAGTTTCCAAACACAGTAAAAAACCCTTCTGCCTCAGCAAAAGGGTTCCTACTATTATTTTTCCAGCACCTTAAGTGATTCGCGGTTGAAAGCTGGAATATCTTTCGGCTCTCTGCTTGTCACCAGCTGGTTGCAGCAGACGACGACTTCCTTGTCCTGGTATTTCGCCCCTGCGTATTCCATGTCGACACGGATTGACTTATAGCCTGTCGCTCCTCGGCCTTCGAGTGTCTTGGCTGTCAATAACAGCTGAGGGCCATGGCAAATCGCGAATACTGGTTTCTTCTCATCCATGAAGTACTTGGCGAACTCGACGAATCGCTCGTCCCCACGAAGCTGGTCAGGCGAAAAGCCGCCAGGGATGAATAGTGCATCGAAATCTTCCGGCTTGACGTTGTCGATGCTTTCGTCAATCTTGACCTCAGCTTTGCCCTGCTTGCCTTTTACCGTCTTCCCTTTTTCTTTTTCGATTGTCATAACTTCATGCCCCGCTTCTGAAAAAGCGCGTGAAGGCTCTAGATATTCCACATCTTCAAATAGATCGGTTATTAAACAGGCAATTTTTTTACCCATGGATTCAACATCTCCTTTAATAATTTCTCCATTATTAAATGTTCCCTGTCTGCTGAAGCCAAAACATCGAAATGCATTTCCACTTTTTAGTATAAAACAGTGAAAATAGAACTATCTTAAGTCGATAGCAAAAAAATCATTTTATATTGCCGTATTTCATCTATAATTTAGTTTAGGACAACCATAGGGAGAGAAGGAGCACCATGAATTACGGATATACCAATGTAATGGAAGAAGTGGTTTCCACGCTTGTCAATGTGCTGATGATGAGTCCGGATTACCAGACTTTCTGCAATTGCCAGAAGTGCCGGCATGATATCATCGCCATCAGCCTGAACACTCTTCCAAGCCACTATGTCACTACGGAAGATGGCCGCAAGATGGTTTATGAACAGCTTAATACCAAGGAAAACAGGGCCTGGATCAATAAACGGATCATCAGCGCCATCCATCTTGTCGGAAAATATCCTAAGCATTAGACTTATTTACACACTTGAGGCAACAAAAAGGTGAAAACAGACATAATAAAAGCTGCCTGCTGACAGCCCGGTCTTCCGGGCCTGCCATGGGGCAGCTCATTTTTTTATATGTTCTGGGTATCCATTCTTCTTGCGAAATCCACAAACCTGAACTTGTCCGGGCGGTGCCTTGATTCGGTATACTGGAAAAGTGTCGCATCATCAAAATAAATATAGTTTTTCACGATGACAATCGCGTGAAATCCTTCCATGTCGAGAAGCTCCTGGTCTTCTGCATTTGGTTCCTCAACCGTGAATTCCTTCTTGGCAAAACTGATTTTTTTCTCCAGTTCCTTTTCAATATACTCAAAAATCGAATTCTCACATTTATGGCGTGACAGCCCAGGAACATGCCTTTCGACGATAAAATCCTTATCAAGGATCACCCGTTCATCATCAATATGCCTGACTCTTTTCACCTTCCAGGCCATCTCGTCAATCTCCACATTCAATTCCCTGGCGATGGTATTTCCCGCCTGTTCGAGAACGAAATCTTCAACAGTTGTCTTCGCTGTGCCGCCCATGTTTTCGGCCAGTTCTTTAAAACTGATCAGCCCGGAAATCGGAAACTGGTGCCTTTTTAAATCAAGCACAAGTGAGCCTTTGCCGCGGATTTTTTGGATGAAGCCATTTTGGGCAAGTAGGTTCAGGGCTTTGCGGATGGTTTCGCGCGATGTTTGATACATATCGGCAAATTCATTTTCTGATGGCAAAATCGTTTTGGCAGAATAATGCCCCTCCTGGATTTGCCTGGCGATTTCTTCATATATCGATAAATACTTTTTCTGCATATCATCACCGTACCTTGTCTGATTGCTATTATTTTACCTTTTTTTCGATCAAAAGAATATAATAGACTGTTCCGTTTGCATACTATAAAAATTTATCGGAAAACTGCCGATAACTATAATGAATAATTTTTTCCCAACCTTTTTATAAAAAAAACACCACAAAAACCAAAAAGATTGTTTATAATTGTTCTGTAAGGCGTTCTCAATATGGAACTATTTTATCAGATTTGTTATGATATAACTATAAATTGACAAGGTGTGTGGATAACAGTGATTGGTGAACGCGTCAAAAAACTTCGACAAGAAAAAAGAATGTCCCTATCCGAGTTGGCTGAGCAAGCTGGCGTCGCAAAATCCTATTTAAGTTCTTTGGAACGGAATCTGCAAACGAATCCTTCCATCCAGTTTCTTGAAAAGATTGCTGGAGTCCTGAATGTCCCGGTTGATCAACTGATCCATGAACAAGTCGACAAGGAAAATATTGATTCAGATTGGGTCAATCTCGTGAAGGAAGCAATGGATTCAGGGATCAGCAAAGACCAGTTCCGGGAATTTCTCGAGTTTAACAAATGGAAACTCAACAATAAATAACTCCATGGGACAGCATTCTTGTTGTCTCTTTTTTTCACAAAATAAAAAGCACCTCTATTATGAGCTGCCCGATTATTTGACGATTATCTATGTATGAGTGGTTCATTCCTGTCCCTTGGCCAATAAAAACTCCCTGATTTCTTCTTTATTTATGCCCATCTCCAATGCTTCCGTGATCAGCTGCATCCATTCTGTATCCAGTTCTTCGAAAATTACCTGTTCTTTAATCAAGTTCTTCCCCCCAAAATACAGTTAGTATTCCAGGCAGTCCGGCCATCCTAGCACTTTATACCTTAGATCCGTGACTTTGCGTCCTGATTTTTCAACCAGTTTGCCTTTATCTGATTCTTTTTTCCTTAAACTTTAATTCCCAATGTCATTGTACCCTGTTCTATATATTTAACATGTAAGTATTTGTCGTCGATTCAAGGTAAATATCCTTCTTTTTCTTCCAAACAATTACAAAAACACTGGCAAAAAAGTCATTTTTCTGAAAATTGTAATCATTTTGCTGCTGCTTTTTGTCGCATTCTATCCTATATTGTTGAACTCTTTTTATAAATTCACCCCCATAAATCTGAGGCTGGTCCTTTGGACTGAGGAGTTTGCGGATATACTGCCGTTTTCCAGCGATGCTTGATGACCACTTTTTCAAGGCTGATGGCATTGAAGAATGGGTACCTTGTTAAATCATTTCCGCACACAGGACATAGCCATTCCCCCTGTTCACTGCTGCTATACGAGGGACGATTGCATCGATCACAGTTTTTTCTGTACATTGCCATTTGCCTCCTTCAAATATTTTGTCCGGTGCTCCATTCGAGTATAGTTCAGAGGAACCATTTTTGAAAAAGTCCATAATAAGGCGAATTTTCTTAAAAAAGAACAAAAATCGTTCTTTTTTAAGAAATATCTTCGATTATCACACTTTCTTGTGTTTTTTAAAGAATGCGTTTGTTCGTTATAATGAATATAGTTGAAACTTAAGGAGATAACCAGATGAAGGTTGGAGAGAAAATTAAAAGATTACGGTTGGAAAGAAACTATTCTATTACCGAGCTTTCCCAAAAAGCTAAGGTCTCCAAGTCCTACCTCAGTTATATCGAGAGAGGCATTCAGGAAAACCCATCGCTCCAGGTTCTGTCACGACTCGCCCACAACCTTGATACATCCGTCGAGGACTTGATGGGGCAGCAATCTAAAAGGGCCGACACCGTTCCCGTTGATGAGGAATGGATCGGACTTGTTGATGAAGCGATAAAAAATGGCATCAGCAAAGAAGACTTTTCCTACTATCTTGATTTCATGAAATTCAGGAGCCGTATCGAAAGAGAAAAATAACGAGTATTATAGAATACCATTCAAGATTGCAATTTATACCTACTATTCCAAAACCAGCATTAAAAGCTGATTCCCCTTTGTGCAACCTTATAAGAAATACAAAGACAGCGTGATGGCATGCCTCATGATTACTGTCATAAAATCGTCAAAAAAAATCTGTACATCTCACTTTTTCCCCACGATTTTTTCGCATTTTACTCACAACTCCCTGATAGGATTAAATTCGATCAAAGGAGGAGATTGTATGAAGAAATTACTTGCTGCCATGATGGCAATTTTATTGACGATAATCGTTTCAGCATGCGGTGATGACTCAGCCAAAAGCGAGCCAAAAGCGGACAAGGATCCCGCTGCGACAGAAATGAATCACGAAGGGGCGGATGCTCATGAACACTCCGAAGGGCCACATGAACCCGGAACCGATGATGTATGTGCTTTCTGCAACATGAAGGTCTATCCTGAAAAAGATCCGAAGGGAGTTTTCACGGCACAGGCGAAGACAAAAGACGGTGACTATGTGTTCTTTGATGATAGCGGCTGCCTGCTGAATACCCCCAGACGCGATGAGGTGGAATTCGAGGAAAAATGGGTGCGTGACTATCTTACATCAGAATGGATTGATGCAGATGCCGCCATTCCTGTAAAAGCAGATATTAAAACACCGATGAAATATGGCTATGCGTTCTTCAAAGATCAAGAAAGCGCCGAGAAATTCATTGCCGAAAACAGCGATAAAAACGCGATGATTGCTTCATGGGAACAAATCGACCAGATGGCGAATGAAAGATATATGAAAAAAATGAAGATGAATTCGGACAGCATAAATAAAGATAGTGACAATAATATGGAAGACAAGAATAAAGATAGCGAACACAATATGGACGACAGCGACAAAGAAGATAGCGGTCATTGATATGGTTTTTCCATTGCTGCAAAAATCATAGCTAACGCTTCGATTGATCATACACGAAAACTCCCGGCACCATGGTACCGGGAGTTTACTTATTCATCATAAACGGAACTGGACTGATTGAAAAATACTTTTTCCAGCGGAAGATAGCTGCCGTTTGGATGAACGAGCGAATCGACGGTTTCGCAGATCTTCATCTGCCCTTCTTCCATGAAGGCAGCGCGGTCAGCGAGTTCCTCCACAAGGCTGAGAATATGGGTAGTGAAGAAGATCGTCTTTCCCTGCCGCTTCTCTTCCTGGATGATTTCCTTGAATCGGAACACCCAGAGCGGATCAAGACCATTGGTCGGTTCGTCCAGAATCCGTAACGGAACATCCGGAAGCAGCGCCTGCGCCAGGGACAGCCGCTGCTGCATTCCTTTTGAATATTGCTTGATTTGCATATTGCGAACATCATATAAACCGACCTGCTGAAGTGCTTCATTCACTCTTAAATCCCCAATGCCTCTTAACCTCGCAAAGAATGTCAACACTTCAAGACCCGTCAATTGGCGCGGAAACAGCATTTCATCTGGCATATACGAGAACAGCTTCTTGAATTCATGGCTGCGCGGGTCGATTTCACTCCCGTCCAGCAAAACCTTTCCGCTTGTCGGCTTCATGATTCCCGTGAGCATTTTGATCAACGTACTTTTTCCCGCACCATTTCCGCCGCAAAGAGCAAAGATTTCCGGCTTATTGATGCCAAAGCTGATATCGGTCACCTTTTTCGTATCACTGTAATGCTTGGCCAGAGCATCAATCCTGATCCACTCTTTACTCATCTGCAGCACCCCTTTTCACCATGCGCACAGAAAAAATGACCGGTAAAATGATCCAGAGCAAGACAGCAAGAATAAACAGCATCTTGCCCATCATGCCATCCGCCCAGATCGTCAAATCATATAATCGCGGCCCAAATACCGATGCACCATCAAGCGAAAGGATCGACTGAACCCGGATCAATTCCACTGGATTCAGGAAAATCGAAACTGTCAGCATCGGCAGCAGCCATTGCTTCAGCAAGAACATACTCAAACCCATAATGATGAATTCATAGAACAGGACCATGAATGCCCAGACAATCAAGCTGAGGCCAAGCGCCTGGAACCGTGATTTGGAAATGGTCCCGATCACCATCGCCAGCGACAGGAAAATTGCCGCAAGCAATAAGGAGTAGAGGTAAAATAATATCAGCAGCGACACATTAACGCCTGCCCCTAAAAAGAAAATCACCAGCAATGCCGCACCATATCCAAACGTCAGCACCGACCAGACGGCGACAAACAGCCCTGCATATTTACCGAGGATGACACTCGATGGCGAAACAGGATATGTCAACAGCAGCATCAGCCCCCGGTCCTCTTTTTCACCCGACAGGAACAGGCTGCCGATTAATAGTGAAAGCAAGGGAATCAGCAATAAATTGATATTCAGGAGGCTCGCTGTCATCCTGTTGAAGCCATCAAATCCCGAGCCACCGGTGTTCCCGAGAAACGCAACCATGATGGCAAGTGATGAGAACAGCAAGCCAAAGCCGGCCAGCCAGTGGCTTCTCATCAACAGGGTCATCTGCTGCCTGGCAATATGCCTCATTGTTCCCAGCTCCACTCATGTTGTTTTAATAGCTTGTAATCTAGCACTTCTCCCCTGCCTTGTTCTTTTACATATTGTTCAGCATTCTCCCTGTCCTTGAAGCTGACCACTCCATTTGCCATCGGTGTCCAGAAATCAGGATGGTACGCATGGAAAGCTTTTTCCAGTTGTATCCATTCACCCGTATCCACATCCCGGACGTATTTTTTGGCGGCCTTTTCTTCCTGAAGATCAGCTTCCTTCCCAAGGAACTCATCCATACAGCCGATATCATCAAACTTATATATTTCACCATCAGCCGTAACGACCTCGGTGGCATAGTGCTCATGGGCAAGACCCATATTGCAGACTTCGCACACATCGATTTCCGCGTTGATTTCCTCCGGCTCCATCGCATTGTTGCTGCAGCCCGTGGCTGTCACTGAAAGCAGCAGTAATATACTAAGCTTCTTGATCATCTGAATTTCCTTCCTTTCATAATGACAAATACCGATATCGCAATGAATACGATTCCAATCACACCG
>JACDJB010002155.1_pt1 | contig 14728 bp, 12 predicted proteins | sample 7454121 | NCBI WGS metagenome assembly JACDJB01 (sample SAMN14253290, study PRJNA609438) | sludge metagenome | isolation source: sludge after 25d culture with pyrite | collected 2018-12-20 | reverse complement strand
CTGCTCACGGCCACCCCGATCCCGCTCACGGGTGCGTGCGGCGGGATGGTGGCCCCCACCGCCGTCAAGTAGCCGGCGGACCGGACCGGCTCAGCCGGCGCCGAGGTTCTTCACTGCCTGCTCCATGGCCTCGGCCTGGGCGATGAGCAGGAGGCCGGTGGAGGCGCAGACCCGCGAGATCTCCTCCAGGACCAGCGCGAAGGTGAGGACGTCCATCCCGGCGCCGCCGTAGGCGGCTGGCAGGAGCGGGTTGAGCAGCCCCAGCTCGGCGAACAGGTTGCGGGCGTGCTCCGGGAAGGCCTTCTTCTCGTCGAGCTCCCTGGCCCGCGGAAGGATCTCCTCGCGGGCCACGCGCCGCACCGTCTCCAGGACCGCGGTCTGCTCCTCGGTGAGCTTCAGCATGTCGGTTCCCTTCCGGGCGGGGCCTAGGCGCCCTCGCGCAGGAGCTCGCGGGCGATGACCAGCCGCTGGATCTGGTTGGCACCCTCGAAGATCTGGGTGAGCTTGGCGTCGCGGAACATCCGCTCCACCGGGTGGTCCTTCATGTAGCCGTAGCCGCCCAGCACCTGGATGGCGTCGGTGGTGACCTGCATGGCGGTGTCGCTGGCGAACACCTTGGCCATGGAGGCCAGCTTGGTGTTGCGCTCGCCGCGGTCGTACTGGTGGGCGGCGCGGTACACCAGGCCGCGCGAGGCCTCGATGGCGGTGGCGCTGTCGGCCAGGATCTGCTGGATCATCTGGTGGCTGGCGAGCGGCTGGCCGAAGGTGGTGCGCTGGCGGGCGTGAGCGGTCATGGCCTCGAGCGCCCCCTCGGCGATGCCCAGTGCCTGGGCCCCCACCGCCGGGCGCGACATGTCGAAGTCCTTCATGGCCAGGAGGAAGCCCTTGCCCTCCTCGCCCAGCAGGTTGGCCACCGGCACTTCCACATCGGTGAAGAACAGCTCGGCCGTGTCCTGCGCGTGCATGCCCAGCTTGTCGAGGTTGCGACCGCGCTCGAAGCCGTTCATGCCGCGCTCGAGCACGATCAGGCTGATGCCGCGGTGCTTGGCCTCGGAGTCCGTCTTGACGGCCACGATCACCGCATCGCTGTTGATGCCATTGGTGATGAACGTCTTGCTGCCGTTGACCAAGTAGGTGTCGCCGTGACGCACGGCGGTGGTGCGGATGTTCGCCAGGTCGCTCCCCGTGTTCGGTTCGGTCATCGCGATCGCACCGATGCGTTCGCCGCTCACCATGCCCGGCAGCCAGCGCGCCTTCTGCTCGTCGTTGCAGAGGCCGATGAAGTACGGCAGCACGATGTCGTTGTGCAGTGTGAAGCCGTTGGCGCTGCCGATGACGCCGGTGTAGCTGACCTCCTCCTGCATCACCGCCGCGAAGCGGTAGTCGTCGGTGCCACCACCGCCGTACTGCTCGGGCACGGTGAGCCCGAGGAAACCGTGCGAGCCGGCGGCCAGCCACAGCTCGCGAGGTGTGATGCCATCGCGCTCGTACTGCTCGTGGTGCGGCACGACCTCGTTGTCGAGCCATGATCGGAACGCGCTGCGGAACTGTTCGTGCTCGTCGGCGTAGAGGGTGCGGGCGATGTCGCGCATGCCCGCAGGCTACGCGCGGTGCGGGCGCTTCACCTCGGGCCGGGCGCCAGCAACTTACTGTCAGCTCGATGGAACCGGATCGGCGCACGGGGAGTGTGCACAGCGTGCTTCGTGTGCCGGCGGTCTCTGCGTTCATCGTCGGCAGTGTCATCGCGGTCGACCCGGCCGGCCTGTGGCCGTTCGGGCCGGCGCGCTGGCTGGTGGTGTCCACCTGTGGTGTAGCCGTGGTGGCCCTGTCCCTGGCGCGGCCGGAGCGGCGCCTGGACCGGCCGACGAGTCGGCTGTGGCTGGTACTGCTGGCGTGCCTGACCGCCGGCGCCCTCACCAACCACGACCTGTGGATCGCGCTCGCCGGCACCGACACACGCCACTTCGGCCTGGCCACGTGGGTGCTCTGCTGGGCCCTGTTCTGCGCCGGCCAACAGCTGCGCGACCAGGAGGGCGCGCTGCTGAAGGCCTGCACCGCGGCGGCACTGGTGGTCGGGTCGTGGAGCATGTGGGAGCTGTTCGTCAGCCGGCCGATTGCGCTCGCCACCACCTCCAGCCGGCTCACCGGCCCGTTCGGATCGGCGGCTTTGCTCGGCGCGGCGGTGTGCCTGTTGCTGCCTCCAGCAGTGGCCGTTGCGGCCGACCGGAGCACGGCTCGATCGTGGCGGGTGCTCGCCACGATCGCCACCGTGTGCTGCGCCGCAGCCGCAGTGGGCAGCGGCGCACGAGCGGCGTGGTGCGGCCTGCTGGTCGCCGGGTTGGTGATTGCCTGGCGGGTTCGCGGCGTTCGGCGACCGCTGGCCATCGTGGGCAGCGCGGTGATGGTGGCCGTGGTGCTCGCGATGCCGCTGGTCGGCACGGTGCTCGAACGCGACCAGGGCGCCACCAGTCGACTCGACGAGTGGCGGGTCGCGACCCGTGTGATCGGCAACCATCCAGTGGTGGGCGTGGGGCCGGAGGGGTACCGCATCGCAGTGAGCGAGGGCGTCGACGCCGAGTATGAACGGGCACATCCACGCGACAACGTGCTCCCCGACCGTGCCCACTCCTCGCTGTTGGACGTCGCGCTGGCCGGAGGGCTGTTCGCAGCGGCTGCCTACGCCGGCCTGCTCTTCGTCATCGGCCGCAGGGCCATTCGCGCCCTCCCCACCAGTTCGCCCCGCCGCGTTGCGCTGACTGCTTCGCTGCTGGCCTACTTCTCGGCACAGCTGCTGCTGTTCCCCGTGTTCGAGCTCGACCCAATCGCGTGGCTGCTGGCCGGCGTGATCGTGGCGGGTTCCCAGCCGCGACGCCCGCGCCACGAACTGTCGGCGCGGCTCTTGACCGTGGCTGGTGCGTCGGTCGCCGCCGTCGCTCTCGTGGCTGGCGTGCTCGACGTGGCAGCCAACCGGCTCGCGCGCGATGCGATGCTCGCGTCGGCTGACCACGACGATGCAGCCGCCGGCGACTACGCCGCTCGTGCGACGCGGTTGCGCCCCGACTCGATCGCGTATCGGATGATCGCTACACAGGTGCTACTGGCCGCCGACACCGTGACCGCGACCGACACGGGGCTCACACACGCAGCAGCCGCGCGGGACAGGTCGCGAGAAGATCCGATCGCCGGCGATCTGTGGGCCTCGAGCATGCTGCAACGCGCGGCACAGACCGGCCTGGACGCGGACGGCCGGTCGGCGGTTGCGGCCTGGCAGCTGCTCGTGGACCGCGACCCGAATCGAGCACGCTGGCAGTTGCAGCTCGGCAACGCAGCTGCATTGGTCGACGACGTCGAGATGGCCCGCCGCGCGTGGGAGCGAGCGGTGGCACTGGGGCAACAGCAGGCCGCGCAGCTGCTGGAGGCCCTGCCGTGACGATGGAACCGGATCGGGCACCTGAGGGTGTTGATGGCATGGAGATCGCGCTGCGGCAGACCGCAACGAGCACCACCGCCGGCGTCGATGTGGCCACTCGGCTCACGTTCGAAGAGTTCTGGCGCGCTGAACGAAGCGCCGTGTCACGCGCGTTGGCGCTCACGCTCGGCGATGTGCAGCTGGCCGCCGAAGCAACCGACGAGGCCATGGCACGCGCCTTCCAGCACTGGCCGCGCGTCGCCACCCTCGACAGCCCGGCCGGCTGGACCTACCGCGTGGGCCTCAACTGGAGCCGCTCGGTGTTGCGTCGCGTGCACCGCCGGCCACCCGTGTGGTTGGCACAACCCAACACCCATCACGATGCGCCGGCACTCGACCCCAGCATCGACGCCGCGATGCGTGCGCTGCCCGTGGGCCAGCGTGCGGTCGTTGTGTGCCGGTTGCTGCTGAACCACTCGGAACAGCAGACCGCCGCGCTGTTGCACGTTCGCCCGGGCACGGTGAAGAGCCGTCTCTCCCGCGCCATCACTCAGCTCTCCACCTCGCTTGCCCATCTCGACCCGCAGGAGCCGCACTCATGAACCCGTTCGACGAGCACACCAACCCGGTAGCCGACATCTTGCGCGGTGCCACTTCCCAGCTGGATGTGCCCACCGTGGGGTTGGCCGCAGTTCGCAGCCGCGGCGCACGTCTGCGCCGCCGCCGGCGAGCGGCCGTGGCCGGCACGTGCGCGGTGCTGCTGGTGGCCGGCGCAGCGCTCACCGTGCAACGGTTGAGCGCGACACCCGAGCGGTCCACCGCACCTGCCAGCACATCGGCCACCGACCTGACGACCGACACCCGCACGCCCGACACCGGCGTGGCGTCCTCCACGCCGACGGTGTCCACGGCGACCGCCACCACCGAGGCAGGCCAGGGCGTGGTCGGCGAGCCGGTCGAGCGCGTGGATCCGGCGTTCGTGTGGAACCTGGTCGTGCCCGGCAGTGCGGAGGCGATCGGCAGCCTGCAATGGGGCATCGGCGTCACGGAGGAAGCGCCGTACCTCGCGTGGTCCACCGCGCCCGGGCCGAGCACCGACGGCAACTACCAGCCGACCCTCTACCGGTCGGACGACGGCATCCACTGGGCGCCGGCCTCGAATGGCTCGTTCACCGAACCAGAGGTGTCGCGCCGCGGCCTTGCCGCGCAGGGCGACACGCTGTTCGCCTTCGGCACCGCCGCGGCCACTGCGGCGATCCCCAAGGGCGGGGCCGGCGACGCGGTGGTCGACATCAGCACCGATCAAGGCGCCAGCTGGGAGCATCAGGTGCTACCCATCGACCTGCGTGGCCTCGCCGCCACCGATGGTGTGATGTCCGTCGGCCTCAGCGGTGGCATGGCCGCGGCTGACGGCGTGGTGGTGGTCGTCGCCCAGCCGTACGTGACGTGGGAAGCGCAAGGCCAACGCGAACTGGCGGTCACCTCACAGGGCGCGTACACGATCACCTACCCGACCTGTGAAGACTGCGTCACCGAGACGACGATGGCCGGCATCGGCGCAGCACCGCCTGCAACCGTTCCGGAGCCGTCCACCCCGTCGCCGTCTGCACCCGAGACGGCAACGGGCGACACGGCACCTGCAGAGACGATGCCCGCCGACACGGCACCAGCGGCCACCGGCGACACCTTGCCGATCATCAGTGAGCTGATCCCGCTCAGCGAGCTGGGCATCGACCCGGCATCGGTGGAGGCCACGCGCACCCCGCGTGCGTTCTTCAGCACCGATGGGGCCACGTTCACAGAAGCCAGCTTCCCCGAGCTGCCCGCCGAGTTGTTTGCCAATGGCGGCGACGTGCGCGTCTTCGCGGCCGCCGGCCAGTTCTACATGACGCTCTCCGCCAACACCTTCGACCCCTCGCTCGCGTACGGCTACAGCGGCGGCCAACTCGTCTACCGCTCCGCCGACGGCAGCGCATGGGAGCAAGTGGGCGAGCTCACTTCGCCTGCCGTCCAGGAGCTGTTGGGGGTGCTGCCCGACGGCACCATGGTCGGCCGCTCGTACTCCCCCAACGGCTCCGCCGTCATCACCACCTCGGTCGACGGTGTCACCTGGCAGGCCCATGATCTCAGCCCACTCGTCGAGCCCGACGACGGCGCGATCGTGAGCATCGACCTGTGGGCGATCACCGTCGACGACGAGGGCATCACCGCCATCGGCAACGTCTCCAACGACCCCATTGCGGAGGCCGGCGGCCGTTCGATCGAGCGCGACGGTGTGCGGTTGGAGATCCAATCCAGCCGCAACTCGTTCCTGCGGGCGTACGACGCCGACACCGGCGACGAGCTGCCGCAGCAACGCCTGAGCTACACCAACTCCGGCAGCATCGAAGTGCTGGCCGGCGACGGATCGGTGCGAGCAACGTTCACCGGCGAGGAGCAGCAGCAGCTGTACGGCTTTCAAGACGGCGGGCGGCTCACCAAGGTGCTGCTGCACTCCGACGACGGCATGCGCTGGTCGCGCGAGAACCTTGCCGACCTCACCGGCTCCACCGAGGCCGGGCCGGGGTTCATCCAGCAGCACGACGGCAAGGTGCTGATCACCCTGGTCGACCCGGCGCAACGCACCGATGCGATGGCCACCACGATGGTGCTCGTCGGAACCCGCAAGTGACGTGCCCGGCGGCTGAGCACCCCCAACTGGGGAGCGGGGCTCAGCCAGCGGGCCGATGCGTGATCGCGAGTTCCATGGGAGGGTCACCCTCTTGTGTCACCTCTTTCGGACGCGGCACCAACGCCTAAGACCGCTTCGGAAAGATGTGACCCGACGAAGGTGACCGCCCGCCGACGCCGGCGGACCCGCGGCGAGAACGTCCGCGGCGATGGCCGGGCAGTTCAGCCGCCGGGCCGTTCAGCCGCCGGGAAGGGTCTGCTGCAGGGTGAGCACGGGGGCGAACAGGTCGCCCAGCTCCTCGACCCGGGCCAGCACCTCGCGCCACGTGAAGCGCAGCTCGGGGCCGCCTTCGGCGCAGGCCTGCACCTCCGCCCAGGTCACCGGCGTGCTGCACGTGGGCTCGGGCCGGGCGCGCATGGAGTACACGCCGATCGTGGTCTTGAAACGAGCGTTCTGGCTCCAGTCGACGAAGATCTTGCCCGGGCGCACCGCCTTCGCCATCGTGGTGGTCACCCGCTCGCGGTGCTGACGCTCGAGCACCTGGCCCACCGCGAGTGCGAAGTCGGCGGCCTGCTGGTGCGTGCACGGCGTGTTCAGCGGCACGTACAGCTGCAAACCCTTCGAGCCCGATGTCTTGGCGAACCCTTGCAGGTTCACCGCCGCGAGCACCTCGTGCACGAGCATCGCGATCTCGCAGCACTCCTTCATCGCGGCCGGGGCGCCGGGGTCGAAGTCGAAGACGACGGCGCGCGGCGACTCGAGGTCGGCCGACAGTGCCATCGGCACGTGCAGCTCCAACCCGGCCATGTTGGCGGCCCACACCAGCCCTGCGGCTTCGTCCATGCGGCAGTAGGCAACGTCGCCGTTGCGGTCGCCCGGCCCGATGGCGGTGCCCAGCCACGGGGGCCGGTGCTTGGGGCAGCGCTTCTCGAAGAAGCCCTCCTTCTCCACCCCGTCGGGGAAGCGCTTCAGCGTGATGCAGCGGCCGGTGAGGTGCGGCACCATCACCGGCGCGATGCGCGCGTAGTACTCGATCACCTCGCCCTTGGTGGTGCCGGTGGCCGGGTACAGCACCTTGTCGAGGTTGCTCAGGCTCAGCTCGCGCTCGCCCACCTGCACGGTGGTGCGGGCACTCATCGCGCTGCGCCCGCGGCCGACGGGTTCACGCCGACTTGCGCACGCGCTTGGGCTTGGCCGGCGCGTCGATGGCGGTGACCACTCCGTCGGGGCTGCCCGCAGGATGGCGCTTGCGGGCATCCTTGGCGGCCTTCACGCTGGCCTCCAGCGCCGCCATCAGGTCGATCACCTGCGGCGCCGCGGCCGCGGCAGCGGGCGCCTCGAACTGCTCGCCGGCGGCCTTGCGTTCGATGAGGTCGAGCACCTGCTCGCGGTAGTTGTCGCGGTACTTCTTCGGCTCGAAGGCGGCCGACAACGACTCGACGAGCGCTTCCGCCATCAGCACCTCCTTGTCGCTCACCTGCACGTCGGCGAGCGCATCGAGCTCGTCGACCGCGCTCATCGGCACCACCTCGTCGGCGAACACCATCGTGCTCATCATCAGCTTGCCGTCGACCGCGCGCAGCGCAGCCACATACTGCTTGTTGCGCATCACGAAGCGGCCGATGGCCACCTTGCCGGCCTGCTCCATCGCCCGCGCCAGCAGCGCGTATGGCTTGGGTGTCTTGTCGGGCGCAACGATGTACTGCGAGTCGAAGTAGACGGGGTCGATCTCGCTGAGGTCGACGAACTCCTCCAGCTCGATGCTCTTCGTGACCGACGGCATGAACGGCTCGAGCTCGTCGGGGTCGACCACCACGTAGCGACCTTTGCTGATCTCGTAGCCCTTGACGATGTGCTCGTCGGGCACGTCGTCGCCGGTGTCGGCCGAGACCTTCTTCAGCTTGATGCGGCTCATCGAACGATCGTCGAGCTGATTGAACGACACGCTCTTCTTGCTCACCCCGTTGTACAGCTTGATGGGGATGGCAACGAGCCCGAAACTGATCGTTCCGCTCCAGATGGGTCTCGGCATGAGCGCAAGTCTGCCTGAGAATTGCTCGATTGACCAGGGGTGCGGTCAGCCGGCGAGGATGGCCCGCGCCACCAGATCGGTACCGAAGGCGGTGAGGATGGCCAGGTAGAGCAAGCCGGTGGCCGCCATCACCGCCGAGTAGTAGCGCTCCTTGAGCGCCGCCTTGGTGACGACCACCAGCACCATCGTGGTGATCGCGCAGGCCGCCCAGAACCAACCGAGCTGGCCACCCCAGCCGTCGTTGACCGAGCCCGACCACACCGAGAACATGCCGATCGGCAGCAACAACGCGATGATCTCCACCGGCCACACGAAGCCCAACGCCCGCACCAGATCGTTGAGGTGACGGCGCGGCAGGCCCGGCTGCACCAGGTACCAGTGGCCCAGCAGCATCGCATCGGTGACAGAACCCAGGAACGCAGCGCCCGCGAAGGTGCGCAGCAGCGACACGAACAGATTGCCCCCGGCATCGTACGACGCGGCCACCAGACCGGGGATGGCCAGCAACGGCGCCATCAGGTCCAGCACCGGTGGGAACTCGTGCCCGCCATGCCGCTGGGCGACGCCGCGCTCGATGCCGGTCATCGCGGCCACTCGCTCGCTACGCCGATCGTGCTCGTCGGTCTGACCCGACACGCCGGCCTTGCGGCGCACCACCGACACCAGCAACGCAACGAAGGCAGCGCTCGCGACCGCAATCGAAGAGGCCTCACGCACCGGCACCACGCCGAACTGGAACCCGGCCGCAGCAGCGGCAACGGCGAGCAACAGGTAGGTACCGCGCAACAGCCAGCCGTAGCCAACCCCCACCACCCGCCGGCGAGTGGTGAACCACAGGAAGAACAATCCGCCGGCCGCCCACTGCAGCAGCACCGTGGCGGCATCGACTCGAATCACGTCCCGCAGGCTAGGGAGACTTGGTTGATCTTCGCCAAACCTTCGGTGCGCGAGCGTCGTGTCAGTACGCTCCTCGGCGATGTCTCGCCGTCGCCTGCCCGTTCTCGCACTCTCTGCGCTGCTGCTCACCGGCTGCTTCACCGGCCCACGGCCCTACTTCAGCGACGATCCGTTCCCCACCGGCACGATGACGGGCGACCCGGCCATCGACGCCGTGCTGGAGAAGTTCGATGCAGTCACGTCCGGCCCAGCCACGGCCGCCTACAGCGTGCTCACCAAGTTCGGCAACACCGCCACCCAGGCTGTCGCCATCCTCGATGCCGGCAGCCGCAGCATCACCATCGGCAACGTCCGCTACGTGCAGACCCCCGGCGCCTCGCTCACCTGCACCGCCGATGACCAATCGGCACCCTGCGTCGAGGGTCTCGACGCCACGCGGGTCAGCGACATCGGCATCACCATCGACTTCTACGCTCAGGACACAGCCACGCGACTGCGCCGAGACGCCACCGCCACCATCGCGCCCACCACCGCGCACGACGAGACCATCGCCGAGCAGCCGGCCACCTGCGTCGACCTTCCCCTCGCCGGCGGTGTGGCGGTGTACTGCGTGCTCGACAACGGCCTCCTCGCCCGGCTCGACGACGGCGACGTGGCAGTGAACCTCATCCTCTACGGCGCCTCCGCCGATGCCGGCCAACTGGTGGCAGTCACACCCTGACGCAGCCTCGTCGGCTAGCGCACCGACACGGTGTGCGTGTCGCTACCGCTGCGCAGGATGCGGCCGGGCCTGGCGGGCAGCAGCTCACCGTGCTCCACGCAGGGCACACCGTTCACCACCACGTGGTGCACTCCGATGGCTTCACCGTAGACACGACCCGCACCGCCGGGCAGGTCGAACTTCATCGCCACCGGGCCGGGGCCGACGGTGGCCGGGTCGAACACCTGCAGATCGGCGCAAAACCCTGGCGCAATGCGACCGCGCTCGTGCAGGCCGTACAGCTCGGCCGGGGCGCCGGTGAGGAGGTGCACGGCCTCCTCCAACGGCAGCAACTGGTGCTCGCGCACCGCTCGGGCCAGCAGCGTGGTGCTGTAGCTGAAGCTGTCGATCATGTCGAGGTGGGCGCCGGCATCGCTGGCGCCGACGATGGCGCGGTGGTCGCGCCACACCTCCACCCGCCGCTTCCACGTGGCGTCGTCCTGCCCGCGATCCTGGTTGGCGATGACCGTACGCAGGTCGTCGGCGATCACCAGGTCGCACAGCACGTCCCACGGCTCGCGACCCAACTGCAGCGCCACCTCACCGATGATGCGGCCTTCGTAGGGCTTCCACTGCGAGCTGAACGTCTCCAGGATGCGGTAGCCACCCCAGTTGGCAATGGAGCGAGTTGCGCCTTCGGTGGACTGGGCCAAGCGGTTCCACTCGGCACGGGCGGCGGGGTCGCGCAGCTGGCGCAGCTTCTCGTGCACCGGCAAGGCCATCAGGCTGTCCCAGCCGTGGAGGATGTCGAGGATGAAGCCGCTGGTGAAGTTGAGCCGCAGCCGGAACGTGTCGGGCAGCGTCAGCGCCAGCACCCTGCCTCCCTCGGCAGCAGCGAGGTCGTAGCCGGCGAGCTGGTGCTGCACGAGCTCCCAGTTCTGCGCGTACACCTGCAGCAGGTTCCAGTTCAGCGGTCGGTTGGCCGCCGCGCTCATCGCCCCCATCAGCCGGAACGTGTCGTCGGCGAACTCGCCGACCGCAGGAATGAACTCCAGCTGGGTGCCGGGGAACTCGCTGACGACGGCGCACAGCGCGAGCAGCTCCTCGCGACTCGCGCAGCGCGATGGCACCGGGTGGCCGAGGTGGTCGTTGTGGCTCGGCGACCAGGTGCTGCTGAAGCCCATGCCACCAGCTGCCAGGCCGGCGCGCAGCAGTTGCTGCATCTGCTTCACTTCATCCGCCGTCGCGTGGCGCTCGGTGGCTGCGTCGTGCATGACCACTCGGCGCAGTGCCGAGTGACCGACGAGGAAGCCGGCGTTGGGCATCAGCGTGCCGTCGAGCCGGTCGAGGTACTCGGCGCTGGTGTGCCAATCCCACGGCACGCCCTGCTGCAGGCTCTCCAACGGCATGCCCTCCACCCGCGCGAGCATCCGCATCAGGTAGTCGGCGTCGTCGGGGCGCACGGGGCCGCCCTCGACCCCGACGAGCGGCGCAATCGTGAACCCGCAGTTACCGCCCATCACCGTGGTCACACCGTGCAGCGGCGAAGGGCTCAGCGTGGTGTCCCAGAACGCCTGCGCGTCGTAGTGCGTGTGGATGTCGATGAAGCCGGGCGCGACGACGAGATCCGTGGCGTCGATCGTGCGCGCCGCGGCCTCGGGCACCTCGCCCACGGCGACGACGCGGCCGCCGCGCACACCCACGTCGCCACGCCGGGCGGCCGCACCCGTGCCGTCGACGATCGAGCCACCGGAGATCTTCAGATCGAGCATGCCGCGAGCTTCGCGCGCACTCGCCGGCGCGGGGCTACGGGAGCGTTCAGCCCAGCGTGACCAGCGCGTGGTCGGCGAAGTTCATGCTCAACGGACCCTGCTCGGTTGCGACCACGATGTCTTCCAGGCGCATGCCCCACCTGCCCGGCAGGTAGATGCCGGGCTCGACGCTGAACGCGTGCCCGGGCGCGATGGGCAACGCGTTGCCCTCCACCATGTACGGGTCCTCGTGTGCCTCCATGCCGATGCCGTGGCCGGTGCGGTGGATGAAGTGGTCGCCGTAGCCGGCAGCCGCGATAACTCGGCGCGAGGCGCGATCCACGTCTTGGCACGCTGCACCCACCACACCAGCAGCGACGCCGGCGGCCTGCGCCTCGTGCAGCACGGCGTACGCTTCCGCGATCTCGGCTGCCGGCTCACCCAACGCCACGCAACGGGTGATGTCGCTGCAGTAGCCGTCCTTGGTGCCGCCGAAGTCGCACAGCACCAGGTCGCCGTCGCGGATCACACGGTCGCCGGCGTGGTGGTGGGGCGACGCTGCGTTCTCGCCGGCAGCGACGATGGCGAAGTTCACCACGTCGTGCCCTTCGGCGATGAGACGAGCCGAGATGTCGGCGCTGACCGCCGCTTCGGTGCGCCCCAGCAGCGGGATGTCGCCGGCGTGCAACTGCGCAGCCACGCGATCGGCGGCGGCACCGGCCGCCTGCAGCGCCGCGATCTCGGCGGCGTCCTTGCACATCCGCAGGTCGTTCATCACGGTGGTGCTGCGCACGTATGTGGTGCCGTCGGTGGGCCAGTGACCCAGCAGCTCGACCAGGAAGCGCGCCCACATCGTGTCGCCCACCGCTGCCACTCGCGGCCTGCCGACGAGCTGGGCAACGATGGCGACCGGGTCTTCCAGCTCACCCCACGCCCGCAGCGTGAACACGTCGGGGTGCTCGGCGACTCGCGGGGCCTCCAGGCGCGGGATCACCAGCGTGGCATCACCGTCGCGAGGTACCACCAGCATCGTCAGCCGCTCCAACGGCATCGCCTCGTAGCCGGTGAGGTACGGCAGATCGCTGCCCACGGACACCAGCAGGGCATCCACGCCGGCCCGCTGCATGCTGGCCCGAGCGCGCTGGACGCGATCGAGGAAGACGGATGATGACGGATCGGAACGCATACGACCAGTCTGGCGCGCCAACGGCGCAGCGGCGAGGCCTATGATCGCAACGTGCGCGCTCGCTTGATGGGACTCGTGGGAATGGTTGCAGTGGTGGCAGCGGCGTGCGGGGCCACCGACCCCGGTGTCAGCGCCACTCAATCGCGTCTCAGCGACGGCGATGGCCAGCTGTTCCCCACCGACACCACCGTGGCCGGCGACGACCCTGCACCGGTGGAGCCCACCTACGACATCATCCCCGGCGTGGTCGACTTCGGCGCCGACAAGCCCGCACAGCCGTACGACGGTTTCCTCACGGCGGCGTTCGGCGACATCCAAGCGTTCTGGAACGACGCGTTCGTCGAGTCGTACGGCGCCACGTTCGAGCCGCTGTCGGGCGGCATCTACGCCGCCTACCCCACTCGCCAGGAGGCGATCCCGGGGTGTGGCACGCCCACAGGGTCCACCTATGAGGATGTCGCCAGCCTCGGTGCCTTCTACTGCATCGAAGGCGACTTCATGGCCTACGACGACGACTCGCTGCTGCCGTCGCTGGTCAACGATCTCGGCAAGGAAGCAGTGGCCGTGGTGCTCGCTCACGAGTTCGGCCACGCCGTGCAGGCTCGCGCCAAGGAGTGGGACCAGCCGGGGGTGTTGAAGGAGCAGCAGGCCGACTGCTTCGCCGGCGCATGGAGCGCACACGTGGCCAGCGGCGGCAGCGACCTCATCGTGTTCGACGACGCCGACGTTCGTTCCGGCCTGGTGGCGATGATCAACGTGCGCGACCCGATCGAAGGCGACGGCCTGGCCGACCCGCAGGCACACGGCACCGGTTTCGATCGAGTGGGCGCTTTCCAGGACGGCTTCGAAGGCGGGGTGCTGCGCTGCAAGACGTTCTTCACCGAGGACCGCATCAGCGCGATGGTCAACATCCTGTTCGACCGCGAAGATCCCAACGCCGGCAACCTGCCGCTCATCGACGCCAACCCCGACCCCGACCTCGGCCCCAGCGACATCGTCACCCTCATTCCCGCCAGCCTCGAGTTCTTCTGGACCGATCTGGCAGCCGCCAACGGCGTGCCGTTCACGCCCCCCACGTTGCAGGCCTACAGCACTGCCGGGCCGTTCCCTTCGTGCGCAGGCGTCGACGAGCAGCAGTACCCGCGCAACGTGCTCTTCTGCGCTGCCGACAACGTCATCTACTGGGACCAGGACTTCGCGCTCGAGCTGTCGCAGGACCTGCTCACCGGCGACATGTCGGTGGGCTACCTGTTCTCCAACGCGTTCAGCGATGCCATCCAGACCGCGCTGCGCAGCCAGAAGACCGGCGAGCCACGAGCGCTGTTCAACGACTGCCTCACCGGTGCGTGGGTCGCGTACATCGTGCCGCCGATCCCAGAAACGCGCGAAGACACGCTGCAACTCTCGGCCGGCGATCTCGATGAAGCGGTCATCACGGCCATCGCTCGCAGCGATGCCAGCTCCGACACCAACGTCAGCGGCAGCGCCTTCGAGAAGATCGATGCGTTCCGCACCGGGGTGCTCGGCGGCCTCAACGTCTGCCGCGAAGCCATCGGCTGACCGCGGCCCGCAAGGGCGAGTGCTGCGCCTCGCAGCAGTACGGGTGTGTTCATCTCGTGGCACGGAAACTCCGGTTGCCACCCCCCGCAACCACAGTTGTCGTGACCGTCGTGGGACAACCCCGCCTCAGCTGTCGGACGCCGCCGCGGCCACCGGGACTGTCAGGGCACGGTGGCGGTGGTGCTGGCCACCGTGGTGCTGGTGGTGGCCGGCGCGGTGCTGGTGGTCGTGGTGGTGCTCGGCGCCTTGGTGGTGGTCGGTGCGGCGACCGTGGTGGTGGGGGCCACCGTGGTGGTGGTGGTCGAACTGGTGGTGGTGGTGTAGCTCGGGTCGGGCCGGTTGAAGCTGGGCAGCATGTCGTTCTTCGACTGGTTCTCCGGTTCCTTCTTGCCGTCCCACACCCAGACCTGATCGCCGTTCTCCACCAGCGCGGGGAACACCGTGCTGAGGAACTTGGGAATGCGGATGCAGCCGTGCGACGCCGGCTCGAGCGGCACGTTCTCGGCGCCGTGGATGGCGATG
>JACDJB010002154.1_pt1 | contig 14731 bp, 11 predicted proteins | sample 7454121 | NCBI WGS metagenome assembly JACDJB01 (sample SAMN14253290, study PRJNA609438) | sludge metagenome | isolation source: sludge after 25d culture with pyrite | collected 2018-12-20 | reverse complement strand
TCCTTGAGGACTTCGACGAAGATACCGCCTAAACCGAACATCACAGTCGGTCCGAAGGTGGGATCGTTCACTGAACCGAGAATGACCTCTGTACCCCAGGGAGCCATTTCCTGCACGGCAACACCGTGGATATCGGCACCGGCTTTGTAGTTATTCGCGTTCTTAAGGATGGTGTTGAATGCTTCGCGAACTCCCGCTTCGTCTTTGATGTTGACTTTAACGCCGCCTGCATCTGATTTGTGCAGGATGTCAGGAGATACGATCTTCATTACAACCGGGTAGCCAATTTCGGCTGCCTGTTTTACAGCTTCTTCTTCTGTCTTCGCCAGACCGATCCTGGTGGTTTTCATACCGTAAGCTTCGAATACCTTCTTGGCTTCGATCTCGGTTAGCGAATCGCGGCCGTCTTTTCGGGCGCTGTCGATAATTTCGAGTGCGATCTTCCTGGCTTCTTCATCTACTTTGACCCCGTTTGATTTCTTGTTTTCCTGCAGGATTGCATATTCGCGCAGGGCTGCCATCGCATTTACCGCAACGTCAGGAGCGAAGTAGGCCGGGATACCGTGCTCGACCAGCCAGCCCATAGCCTTTTCGGATTTCTCTCCACCGACGAAGGAAACTGTGATCGGTTTGTCAGTGATATTGCTTTCATCAACAGCACGCTTGATACTTTCTGCAATTTCGGGGGGATTGGTGATGGCGGTCTCGCAGTAGAGGACGACCACGCTGTCCACCCAGTCATTGGTAAGGGAGTATTTAACGGTCTCATAATACCAATCGTTGCCAGCCATGCCTGTCATATCAACAGGATTCTTGGCGGAGCCATAATCGGGCATATGTTTCTTCATCTCCGCCTGGACTTCGGGGGGAGCAAACTGCAGGGGAACGCCGTACTTCTCAGCAGCATCGGTGGCTAACACGCCAACACCACCGCCATTGGTGAGGATCAGCATGTGGTCGCCCTTCATAGGAGGCTGTGAGGAAAGGGCAAGGGTACGGTCGAATAGGTTATTGAGGTCAGAAGCCTGGATCACGGCAGCCTGTTTGAACGCGGAGCCGTAAATCTTGGCAGCGCCGGCGAGTGAACCAGTGTGGGAAGCCGCAGCAGCAGCGCCGTGGGCGGAGACACCGGATTTCAGCGCGATGATGGGTTTCTTGGAATTACGGGCGGAATCGATAAATTTACGGCCATCACGCAGTCCTTCAACGTAGAGGGAAACACAGCTTGTGTCGTCGTCATCATTGAACCAATCGATCAGGTCGGCAAAATCAACATCAGCCATGTTACCGATCGAGATCAGTTTATCAAAACCAACGCGGCGGGTGTAGGTCGCCATATCGAGGGCGATCAGCAGCGCTCCAGACTGGGTGATGAGTGAGGCTTTACCGGGGAGGGGGAGGCAGGGCGCGAATGAGCCGTTGAAGCTGTCAGAGTTGGAGAGTGTGCCGACAATATTCGGACCAAGAACGCGCATGCCGTAGCTGTGCGCGATGCTGACGATCTCATCTTCCAGGTCCTTGAGTCCAACTTCGCTGAAGCCGGATGTGATAACGATAAGTCCTTTTACACCCTTCTTGCCGCACTCAATGGTGACTTCTTTCATCACACTGGCGGGTACACACATGATGGCGGAATCGATCTCACCGGGAACGTCCTGTATCTCCGGGTAACACTTCAACCCTAGGATTTCATTTTCCTTCTGGTTGATCGGGTAGATTGCGCCTTTATAACCGTCTTTGATGAGGTTCTTGACCACTGTGTAACCGATCTTTCCCGGGGTGGCTGAAGCACCTACGACTGCCACTGACCTTGGTTTCAACATCTTGTTGATGACATCTTTATCCACTGCGAATTCCTCCTAAAGTATATTTTCTTGTATTGCCTTTTTTAGCAAAGATTAATAGAATTAGAAAAACGTACCTTATATTTTACCTAATCTTGTCAAAACAAAAGTCCTCAATTATCTGACAATTTATCACGATTGGATGAGTCATGATAGAAGTCTCAACTGTTTTTAACTCAATGAACGCAAGGATTCCCCGTCGACGTGATGTGGCAGCAATTATCACAGCCGCGTTGAAGGCCGCTGATCCTTGTGTGGCAGTGGCTGCTAATATTTCGGTTGAAGGGAGTGTTATGCAGATCGGTGCTACTAAATATTCGCTCACGCCGAAAAGCAGGTTAATTGTGATCGCGTTGGGAAAAGCGGCGCCCTCAATGCTGAACGGAGCGAGATCAATATTGGGAGCCAGGGTTAGAGAAGGTGTGTGCATTAGCAAGGTTGATGTCGAAAAGGAAATACGAGTTAAGGGTATAAACTATCTGAAGGGGAATCACCCTGTTCCCGGCGAGGGCAGTCTTGCCGCAGGTAAGAAGATCAAGGAAGTCTTACAAGGTCTGAACTCCGATAACCTGGTGTTGTTACTGCTTTCAGGCGGAGGCTCTTCATTGGCCACGTTGCCGGTGAAAGGAGTTTCCCTGGGAGACATGCAACAGCTAACCAACGCTTTGTTGCGATCCGGGGCGGATATCAACGAAGTGAATGCCGTACGCAAACACCTGGACTTGGTCAAGGGCGGCGGGCTGCTGCGGATGGCATCACCAGCGCGAGTTGCGGTGCTTGTCCTTTCCGACGTGGTAGGTAATCCCCTGGGTGTGATCGCGTCCGGACCGGCTTATCCGGATAATTCCACTTTCGCTAACGCGTTGGATGTCGTAAGGAAAACGGAAAAATCCGCCGAAATTCCGGTTTCCATTCGTGCACACCTTGAAAAAGGCGCGCAGGGACTCATAGCCGAAACTGTGAAATCGGGGGATGTAATTGCGGATTCAGCAAGTACAACGATCATTGGCAGCAACCTGGAGTCCTGCCAGGCTGCGATTCAAAAAGCGATAGAAATCGGTTTTTTCGCTCAGATGGTCACAACTGAGCTAACCGGTGAAGCAAGTGAGGTTGGAAGGCGTTTAGCGCTGAATGCCAGGCAGCGTGTCGACGCGACTCGTCCATATGTGCTGGTTTACGGGGGAGAGACCACGGTAACCCTAAAAGGTTATGGTAAGGGCGGACGAAACCAGGAGGTCGCGTTGGCGGCTGTGAAAGGTCTGGCAGGGCTGGAAGGCCATGTTCTGATCACATTGGCGACAGATGGCGAAGATGGCCCTACGGACGCCGCGGGCGCTGTTGTAGATGACAGCTCGCTGGAGCGGGCAAATTTGCTTTATTTGGACCCGGACCAATTTCTAGCAAATAACGACGCTTACACATTCTTCAAACAAATGGGTGATCTATTGGTCACCGGTTCCACCGGCACCAATGTTAATGACATCAGTTTTCTTTTTGGATTTTAGTAGTTCAAATGATTAACGGGCATATCTTGCTTTAATCGAGGGGATCAGGTATTCCTCGAAGGCTCGTTTTTCGTCATAATCAGGTTTCCATCCCCAATCACAGGTGGCGATGCTGTCATCCACATCCGCCGGCCAAGTATCAACGATACGCTGGCGCGCTGCGTGCGGCTCAAAGTTCACTACTGCATCCGGGAAAGCATTTTTCACATGGCCGTAAAAATCGGCGGCGGTGGGGCTGAAACTTGTCACGTTATACACTAAATGCTTCAGGTTTTCTTTAGGCGCCTGCTCAAGCATGAGCAGCGATTTGATTGCGTCGGGCATGACCATGAACGGAAGCCTAGTATCAGGGCGGACAAAACAATTGTAGGGTTTCCCCTGGGCGGCATGGTGCAGCATCTCAGGTCCGTAGTCGCTTGTACCGCCGGTGGGGATGGTAATCGAGGAGATCAACCCGGGAAAACGCAGGCAGCGGAAATCAATTGTGTTCTTCGCCTGATCCGCGGCGAGCTGGCGGTAGTAAAAGCTGTAGTAACGCCCCAACTGTTCGCAGTAAAGTTTATTGCAGCCGTACATGGTGATTGGGATATTCCATTCCCATTCCTTCACTTTGCCGGATTCATTTTTCTTTTCCACGCTGGGTAGCCCGTAAGCAGCGATCGAGCTTGGGTAGAGGAACTTCACCGGGCGACCCTGCCAGGAGGATTGATCAACTGCCAGTCTGAGGAGGTTGAGCGTGCCTTCAACGTTTACGCGATGTGCGGCTTCAGGGTTGTACTCGGCTTTAGTGGATAGGATAGACGCGAGATGATAGATAGAACGTATATCAAATTCGGCGATCAGGCGCCCCAGCAGCATGTTATCAAGGATGTCACCCTGGATGAAACGATAACAGTATGGAAGCAGGGTTTCGTCCAGCGGCTGGACATCAATAGCGATGATATTGGTTTCTGAATTCTTTCCGAAGTACGAGATCAACCCGTGACCGATCTCTCCATTTGCCCCCGTGATGAGAATTACTTCTTTGCGCATGGTCATCTCCCATTATATTAATTCTACTGGACAGTATATTAATTATATAAAAAAGTTCTGGAGATTGCTCCAGAACTTTTAGATTGATTGATCAGGAAGCGGTCACTGGTTTCTTTTGGAACCAGTTCTTCCATTCGTTGTTCTCCCAAACGACCAGCAGCGGGGCAGCGATAAAAATGGAGGAATAAGTACCGCTAAGTAAGCCGACCAGGAGGATCACCGCGAACTCACGCAAGGTTACGCCGCCGAACAACGCCAGCGCAAGCAGCAGGAATTCCACGGTCATCAACTGGGTGTTGATGGAGCGTTGCAGTGTTTGCACAATCGAGTGATTGGCGAGTTTTTCAAAATCCAGTTTGCGGTGGATGCGTGTGTTCTCACGGATGCGGTCAAAAACCACGATCTTGTCCTGCACGGAAAAACCGATAACGGTAAGGAGCGCGGTCAGATAGAGTGAATCAACATCCCAACCGAAAAGCAACGAGCCATAGCCGGTGAGCGCCAGCACGATGAGCACATCGTGGATCATCGCGATAATGGCGCAAACACCATAGCGGAAGGCGTGAGGTACGCCGCGAAAAGCGAAAGTGATGTAAATGACCACTGCCAGCGCAGCCAGCGCAACAGCCTGGATCGCACGGCGGGTAACGCCTTCGCCAATTGACGGACCAACAGTGTCAGATTTCAAGATGATCACTGCGCTGCCGACTTCATCTTCGAGAGCGTCAAGAATGGCAGTGCGCGTGTCTTCAGGTAAGGCGCTGGAGCGGAGCACCAGGGTGCCTTCACCTGTAGTTTGCACCTGCACATCGGTGATACCATTGACGTCATATAGTTTTTTAATCGCTTCTGTTGAAGGTAGATTGCCATTCTCAAATTGAACTTCAAGCAGTGAACCGCCCTTGAAATCAATGGAGAGCGGCATACCATTCACAGCCAGCAGGATCAACCCGGGAACGATGATTACGAGCGATAAAACGAAGAAAATGTATCTTTTACCAAGAATATTCATTATGCGAAACCTCCTACAACCCGAACCATTTTTGAGTGCGATCCGGTTTGATGTAGTCGAGGACGACTGCCAGCAAAGAGCGGGTGACAAAAACAGCGGTGAACAAAGAAACAAGTACACCCAGGGCGAGTGTTAGCGCAAAACCTTTGACCAGTGTCGCGCCGAAAGTTGAACCGAACCAGAATAGAATGAGGCTGGTAATGATGGTGGCAATGTTTGAGTCACGAATTGAAGGCCAGGCGCGTTTCCAACCGAGATCGAGGGCTTGTCTGATCGTGCGGCCATTGCGCAGTTCCTCTTTCATACGCTCAAAGATGAGGATGTTGGCATCAAGCGCGCTTCCGGTGGATAGAAGAAAACCGGCGATGCTGGGCAGAGTCAGCGTAACAGGAATCAACTTGAAAAGCGCGAAAGTTAATCCGGCATAAATTGCCACTGCAACAACTGCAACCGCTCCGGGCAGACGGTAATAAAGCAGCATAAATAGCGCAACAATCGAAAAGCCAATCAGACCGGCGAGGAGGCTTTTGGAAAGCGAATCAGAACCCAGCGTGGGTCCGATAATGCGGCTTTCAACCACTTCAACTGGTACGGCAAGGCGGCCGTAGCGCAGTGTGACAGCCAGATTGTTGGCTGATTCAGAGGTAAAACCGCCGGAAATCACGCCCTGGCCATCAGGTATCGCGCTGCTGATTTGCGGGCTGGAGATGACAGTTTTATCAAGAACGATTGTCAAAAAGTTACCAATGTTGGCTGAGGTGTGATCTCCGAATACCTGTGTGCCGTTGGGAGACAATTCAAAATTTACAACAAAGCCACCCATGGACTGGTCGGCAGAAACAGCCACATTTTTGATATCCACACCGGTCATAACCGTGTGCCAGATCGTTTCACCGGTTTCGGTAGTGGTGTCTGCTGATCCAGTGGTCAATCCATAATCCGTGACCACTGGTGTTCCAGGTTCCAGGGGTGTTGCTCCGGTATCGACGAATTCCAGTAGGCCGGTCTGTTTGACAGCGGCGATCACTTCTTCAGTGTTGGTAAGACCGGGAAATTCGCCCAGGATATACCTGTCACCGGCAACCTGGAAAATCACCTCGCTTACACCCAGGCCGTTGGCACGGTTTTCAAGAATCTGGGCGGTATCATCGAGGTCGGTTCTGGAAGCGGTGATCCCTTCCTGGGGTGCGAGGAGGACTTGCATCCCACCGCGCAGATCCAGGCCAAGCACTGGGTTTAGGGTGCGTTCGAAATCACCAATCTTCAGCCCTTTCGCGCCTTCTGCGCGGGGCAGGTCAACCCAGATGATGGCTGCAACCAGGATCAGAATCAAGATCAAATTTACGTAGCGACGATCCATATGCTGTTCTACCTCCAATGCATTCAGAAATCCTGCCTGTGCAGGCAGGAACTAAAGGATTATACCTCAATCTGTACAATTCTTTGCTGAAGGCTTATCGTTTACGGATTGATTCCAGTTTGTGGATTTCGTTTAGCGCTGTAGTGACCAATTCCGCTGGTGTGAGTGGATTTGTATTGATGTGGATATCAGCCTGCTCGAAAGCGTGCTGCAGCCGCTGCAATTGGATTTCATACTCATCGCGTGTCCAATTCAGCTGTTTGCGTTCCAGTGTTTTTTCATAGGAGACTTCGAGAAAAATAAGAATATCAGGTTTGGTAAGCAGTCGCCACATATCTGAAACATAGGAATGTTCCTGCGCAATATGGCGGCAGCGGAATCCCTCGCGCGTCAATCCACTTATCAGGGTGGATTTCCCCGACGCGCAAACACCAACCACACCAATCAAAAGATCGTTATTTAGCATAGCTTTGATAAAAAAACAGCGAGGATTATTCTCGCTGTTTTTGCTGTTAGCTGATGTAACCGGTTCCTACCGGCAGCCTGACCGACATCCGCCTTATCTGGTCGAATTCGCCCGGTACTGAGCGCAGTACCACAACGCTCATGTCATCATTTGGTCTGTTGTTGTCGAGCCGAATCGCCTGCGCGAGGATGTTATCGGCTATTTCCCGGGATGTCGGATTCTCGTCTTCGAGCATGGATTCCAGCAACAGGCAAATGTCCAAAGGGTTGCCAGTGCGGTCACCAGCGTACCGGATGCCGTCCGTGTACATCACGATCGTAATTCCGCTTTCCAGTGGTAACTCTGTGATCGTGGGTCTGATATTGCGATTGGTTCCAATCGATACGCTTGCGCTGGTGATGCATTCCACCAGATAATTGCGTGCAACAAAAACCGGGGTAGGGTTATTGCGCGTGATCAGAATCGTCTGCGATTGGAGATCAACGGACAGGATATTCAAACAGGCGGTGACTTTACCAGCTCTTTCGCTGTAGAGATGATCGGACGCTGCCCGCGCTGCGGCGCCATCCCGAACACCTTCCGCCAGAAGACCGATAACCTTGCGCACCACCATAGAAGATATGGCTTTTGCGCCACGCCCTGATGTCTGTCCATCGGCTAAGACAACTGAAACACCGCCGTTAGGACGCTCAACGATCTCGAGCGTGTCACCGCTTTCAGACACGGCGTACTTGTTGGTCTTGGCAACCGCTATACTGATTTCCATAAATATGATTTTACATCAAAATTTCTTTAAAGAAGACCATAATTAAGGCTTTTTGGGGATTTTTCATTGACGTAATGGGACCTTTTATGTATAATCTTTCAGCCTGTCAAAAGATGACGGGTAAGGAATTTTTGACAGGAGTATAGAAATGGTTCCGCTTCCAAAAAGAAAACTTTCAAAAGGTAGAAGAGATCGCCGTCGCGCCCATGACGCGTTGGAGACCTTGAATTTGGTTCAGTGCAGCAACTGTGGTGAGATGCGTCTTCCGCACACTGTATGTCCAAATTGCGGTCATTACCAGGGCAGAGAAGTTCTGCACATCGAAAAAGAATCCAAGAAAAAGTAAGAGAAAATAAAAAACGGGCATATGCCCGTTTTTTATTTCTCGTATCATACTTCAGGTTCATATTCCTCCGGTTCATCCGGGGGAATATTTTGGTAGGGAGCAAAACGGGCGAGCAACCGGTTGGGTACATACCCCTGGATGTTTACCCCGCGGCGTTTGTGTTCGATCACAGTGACCTGGCCTTGTTCATGAAAAAGCGAAATAAGCTGACCTTCGGTGTAAGGAATTTGAACAGCGATCGGAGAGAAGCTTTCGAAGAGCTCTTTTTCAATCGCTTGAAGAAGTTCCTTGATGCCCAGGCCCTTGAGTGCTGAAATTGCCACTGCCTGTGGATAATCCACCAGGAAATCGTTAGCCAGTTCGGGTTGAGGCAGTCTGTCGATCTTGTTCAAAGCGGTGACAACGGGTATGTGATCCGCCTGGATGTCCTTCAAAGTCTGTGTCACAGACTGTGCCTGTTCAAGTGCATTGGGATGAGTGACATCCACCACGTGAATCAAAAGATCTGCTTCGCTGATCTCCTCAAGTGTAGCCTGGAAAGCGGCGACCAATTGCGTGGGCAACTTTTGAATAAACCCAACGGTGTCCGTCAGCAAGCCATCGTGCCCGCCGGGTAATTCCAGTCGGCGAGTAGTGGGATCGAGTGTGGCGAAAAGCTGGTCTGCCACCAGCACGTCAGCGCGGGTGATCTGATTAAGCAGGGTAGATTTACCCGCATTCGTGTAGCCGACAAGGCTGATCAATGGGATACGTGACCGTTTGCGCTGCGACCTGTAGCGCTGACGGTGCGCGCGAACTTTTTCAAGTTCTTTCTTAAGCACAGAAATCCGCTTGCGTATCTCGCGGCGGTCCACTTCAAGTTGAGTCTCTCCGGGACCACGCAGACCAACACCTCCTACGGAACCCGCCCTGCCACCTCCACCACCTGCCTGGCGGGCGAGGTGGGTCCAGGCGCGGGTAAGACGCGGTAGCCGGTACTCGTATTGTGCCAGGGAAACCTGTAGAATTCCTTCGCTCGTGTGCGCATGCTGGGCGAATATATCCAGAATCAAGGCCGTGCGGTCGATAACCCGCAGCTTTGCCCCGAAGCTTTCTTCTAGGTCGCGCTGATGCCTGGGTGAAAGTTCGGTGTCAAAAATGATGATATCAGCCAGGCTTTCCTCAGCCAACATTGCAATTTCTTCCACCTTGCCTTTACCAATGAGTGTGCTGGGATTTGGCGTTTCCAACTTTTGGGAGGCTTCACCTACAATCTCAAGGTTCACGGTTTGCGCAAGGAGCGCAAGTTCGTTTAAGGAATCCTCAAGCGGGATTAATTGTTTCTCACTGCGAATCTCCACCCCCACCAGGAAAGCCCGTTCAGCGGGAGGAGTGGTCGATATTGTTTGATGGGGCATATTTTTTTACCTTTTCCAGTTTGCCAGGCGGTCCATAGCCTCACGGATACGATGAGTTGCGGTACCCAGCGAGACGCGCAGGTATCCTTCTCCATGTTGGCCGTAAACGATGCCCGGGGTTGTGCTTACGCCGGTTTCTTCAAGCAATCGGGCGCAAAATTCAATCGAGTTGGTTTCACCTTCAGGCAGTCTTGCCCAAACATAGATTGCGGCTTTGGGGTTCTCGAGCGTAAAACCAGCGCTGCGCAAACCTTTCACAACAAGATCACGCCGTTCTTTATATACATTATTACGTTCTGCAAGCCATCCCTGATCGCCGGTGAGGGCTTTCACTCCTGCAGCGTAGATCGGTCCAAAGGTTGATGTGTCCATCTGACTTTTGTACGTGAAAAGATAGTCGATCACATCCGCATTACCGACTGCCATGCCTAAACGCCAGCCTGCCATATTGTACGTTTTGGATAGAGAATTGAACTCAATGGCAACGTCTTTGGCACCGGGAACCTGCATCAGGCTGGGGGCAGTGTAACCGTCAAAGCAGATATCCACATAGGGGGCATCGTGCGCCACAAGGATATTATGCTTGCGCGCAAAAAGAACCACATCTTCGAAAAATGATAGTGGAGCGACCGCACCTGTCGGATTGTTAGGATAGTTCAGCCAGAGTATCTTGGCATCTTGAAGAACTTCCTCCGGAATCGCATGCAGGTCTGGCAGGAAACCGTTTTCTTCGAGCAGCGGAAAGTGAACGACTCTTCCACCAGCAATGATCCCGCTGGCACTGTATACAGGATAACCGGGATCAGGCACCAGGGCGATATCGCCAGGATTCAGGATCACCTGGCTGAGGTTGAACAATCCTTCTTTGGATCCAATGAGACCAAGCACCTCGCTCGCGGGATCAAGGGCAACTTCGAAGCGATCGAGGTAATAATCGGCTACAGCCTGTTTATAAGCTGCGGTACCTCCGGTGGGTGAATAACCGTGAGTATCAGCACGGCGGCTTTTTTCGACCAGTTCATCAACAATAAAATCCGTTGGAGGCAGGTCTGGTGAACCCATATCGATGCGAATCACATCGATACCTTTTGCTTTCAGTTGCGCGATCTTTTTGCCCAGCGAGGCGAAAAAATATGGCTCAAAGGATGAAATCCGTTGGGCTGGTGGCAGAAAAACATTGGTTTTATTCATATTGATTTAGAAACCTCGGAATTTAGTGATCAAAATAAGTTTACGACAGATGAATGAAAATGACAATTGAATCATTTGGTCAGCCATGCCAGCAGCACATCGCCAACTGTCTTCAGGCTGGATGGCGATACCTTATCCGCTGTGTCCTCCACTGTGTGCCAGTAAGGGTAATCGAAGTCGATGATGTCGATTGCTTTCATACCCGCTGCAAGAAAAGGTGAATGATCATCGAGGATGGTGTATTTTTCATTTTCAATGAAATAATCGGCGTAACCAAGGTCTGACGCGATTTGCCAGATTTCGTTCACCAATTCAGCATCTGAAGACTTCTCACGGTGAATGTTGAGATCACTATCACCGATCATATCGATAATCACAACTGCTTCCGGAGATCCATCAAGGTCCTGCACAAAAGCTTTTGACCCAAGTATCCAATCCCAGCCCTCAATCCTACCCTGGTCTTCGAGGTCGAAGAAGACAAGCCAGATTTCCCGGTCGAGATCTTCGGGTAGGATTTTTGCCAGTTCCAGCAGGACCGCAACACCGGAGGCTCCGTCGTTCGCGCCGGGCACGGGCAGGGAGTGATTTTGTGGATCAGGATCATGGTCTGCGAAAAAGCGGCTGTCGTAATGCGCTCCAAGAATGATCCAATCTGATCCGCTTCCACGTTTGCCGATAACATTGACTAGCGGATGACCGAATGATTCAGCATTCTGAGTGTCTACCTTCCAACCGTTCTCTTTCAGTTCACTTTGTATGTAGGCTACTGTATCGGTGTGCGCCTCTGACCCGGGGATGCGCGGACCAAATTCCATTTGCGCAATGACATGCTGATAAGCCCTTTCAGCGTCGAATTCCTGAGGGGATCGATCCTTTGATGCAAGAAGCCAGAGGGTTAATGCTGTTGCAAGAACTATTATCGAGATGGTGAAGGTGATGATCCTTGTCTTCAGTGCTTTACGATCAGGATATTCCATGTAGGTGCTCCATCGCGAATGCGTCAAGTGATTTTAATGCGCGTTTGGCGTGCGCGAATCCCTTATCCCGTTTGCTGCGGATGAAAGTTTCTTGTTCAGGCAGCAATCCAAAATTCGCCTTCATTGGTTGGAAGTTTGCAGGATCTGAGTTGGTGATGTAGTGCAATAATGCGCCGATCATCGTTTCACGAGGAAATGTAAGCGGATCTTTTCCAGTGAGCAGACGGGCAGCGTTCAAACCGGCGACCAGACCCGAAGCGACGTTTCCGCTGTACCCCTCAACGCCCGTGATCTGACCTGCAAAGAAAAGGTTGGACCGTTGCCTGTATTGCATCGTTGGATGCAGACAGTCTGGTGAGTTGATGTAGGTGTTTCGGTGCATCTGGCCATAGCGGGCGAAAACCACATTCTCCAGTCCGGGTATCAGTCTGAAAATTCTGTCCTGTTCAGAATAGGTGAGGTTGGTTTGAAATCCAACCATATTGAACAGGGATCTTGCAAGGTTATCCTGCCTGAGTTGTAGAACAGCGTATGGATAGCTTCCATCGCGTGGATCTTTGATGCCAACCGGTCGCAACGGGCCGTAACTCAATGCCTTTGTGTCCCGCGCAGCAAGGACTTCAACAGGTAAGCAGCCTTCAAAGTAATGCTTGTTTTTCCTTGAGATCACCGGGTCGGTTGTTGTTTCAAACGGTTTTAGTTCGACTTTCTTGGCATTGATCAGTTCAATGATGAATAACTCGTATTCTGTTTCGGTGAATGGGCAGTTGAGATAATCTCCCGCCTTGTCTTGATCATGATCGTAACGTGAAGCCCAGAAAGCTTTGTTAAGATCCACACTGTCAAACTCGACAATTGGCGCCATCGCATCGTAGAAAAACAGGAATTCACTGCCAATTAATTCCTCGATACTGGAAGTCAAACCGGTTGATGAGAGTGGGCCGCTGGCAATGATGCACGGATCTTGCGGAATCCCGGAAAGTTCCTGGCGGATGATTTCAATTCCACGGGTGTTGCCCAGCCGTTCTGTTACCATTCTTGAGAAAACATCACGGTCCACTGCAAGGGCACCGCCTGCCGGCAGAGAGACATCATCGGCACAACGAAGGATGAAGGAATCCAACCGCCGCAATTCAGCTTTCAATAAACCGGCGGGTTTGTTGCGCTGATCTGATCCGAAAGAGTTGGAGCAAACGATTTCGGCCAACCATCCGGTCGTATGAGCGGGGGTTTTGGTGTGCGGGCGCATCTCGTAAAGTGAGACCCTTACCCCGCTTTTCGCAGCCTGCCAGGCAGCCTCGCAGCCAGCCAGACCGCCGCCAATCACTATCAAATTCGCCGTTTCCATCGTAAATTCAATTTTATCACTTGAAAAGGGGCTGGCACAGAACTTGCACTTATTATCGCAATCAGCTATACTCAAACAAGGGATAGGGGCTGCATATGCTACAGGTACAACGCCAGACACAAAGACCGCTTACAACGGCGCATCTCGCTCAAACGATGACGTTGCTCACTTTGACCGCGGACGAATTGCGCCAGCAGATTGATTCAGAATTGGCAGGGAACCCGGCTTTGGAGCTCATCGAAGAGCGCCGTTGCCCGACCTGTCATCGAATTTTAACTGAACCGGGAAAATGCCCTGTGTGCAGTGTGCCCAGCAACCCTGAAACTGATGAACCGGTTGTATTTTTATCACCTCGAGATGAATTCATTCCCCGAAAGGATTACCTGGATACAGAGATCGAGGACGAGCCTTTCGCCCCGGCTACCGAAGAGCTGCCAACGTACGTGTTGCGACAGATAGCTCCGGATCTGAAGCCGGAGGAGCGTGGACTGGCCGCTTTTTTGCTCACGCACCTCGACGAAGATGGGCTTCTGACCACCACATTATTGGAAGTCGCGCGTTATACCCATTTTCCTCTTTCTGTTGTGGAAAAAGTGCAGCACATCATTCAAATGGCAGACCCCATCGGTGTTGGATCCTGCAATACTACAGAAGCGCTGCTTGTGCAGCTGCAGGTACTTCGGGAAACCGGTGAGGTGCCTGACCTGGCTGAAAATCTGATCAAGGATGGGCTCAATAACCTCAGCCATCATCAATACGCTGAACTGGCGCACCGTTACGATGTTTCTGTTAAAAAGGTCATGGCAGCCGCGAAGTTCATTGGCGAGAACCTCAATCCGTTCCCCGGCAGGTCTCATTGGGGGGATAGCAGGCAGCCTGCTACGCAGACAACCCAGGTTTATCACCAGCCTGACATTTTGATCAGTTATTTGAATGACAACGCTGAAAAGCCATTGGTTGTAGAGATCATTATGCCCACGAGTGGTACATTGCAGGTTAATCCAATGTTCAAGCAGGCGATCAAACAGGCTGATGTAGACTCAAAACCGGAATTAAAACGGGACCTGGAAAAAGCGTCCTTATTTGTAAAATGCCTTCAGCAACGCAACCATACGATGGAAAGATTGTTGACAAGGGTAGTGAGTTTGCAGCGTGACTATATAATTAAGGGTGAGAAGTACCTGAAACCTGTGACCAGGGCGCAACTTTCGCGTGAACTGGAGGTGCACGAATCAACCATCTCGCGCGCGGTTGCAAATAAGTCAGTTCAGCTGCCAAATAGAAGGATCATTCCGCTGGCATCCTTCTTCGACCGGAGTTTGAATGTCCGCAGTGTTTTAAAAGAGATCATTGAGAAAGAACCCAAACCATACAGCGATTCTGATCTCGTGGAGTTACTGAATGAAAAAGGTTATGAGGTTGCACGCAGAACTGTTGCTAAATACAGATCGATTGAAGGAATCTTGCCCGCTCATTTGAGAAAGGTC